>Ga0302165_10000173_pt1 | contig 25958 bp, 20 predicted proteins | sample I_Fen_E3_2_FD_193499 | JGI IMG/M metagenome (GOLD analysis project Ga0302165, IMG submission 193499) | Peat permafrost microbial communities from Stordalen Mire near Abisko, Sweden - I_Fen_E3_2 | ecosystem: Environmental > Terrestrial > Soil > Wetlands > Permafrost | place: Sweden: Abisko...
CCAGCTTTTTACACATGTTTAATTATAGGATTTAATATAGTGCTTAACCTCTTTTATGTAGAGTGGGTTAATGAAGCTTTAGAAAATTATGATTTTATAGCAATTAAGACTATGATAGTTAAAATAATATCTTCAGTAATAATTTTATGTGTTATAAGAGGACAAGAGGACTATTTATTTTATTTATATGTAGGTGTAGTAGTAAATCTTATAAATAACTTGCTAAGCTTTTTGTATATTAAAAAAAGAATAAAGTTTGATTTTTGTAATCTTAAGATTATTCAATACATAAAGCCTATGTTTTTTGTTGTAATACTTTCTAATACAGCATTTTTATATACTTATCTTGATAGATTCATGATTGATGAATATAGTTCATATATGGACCTTGCATCTTATGGAATAGCGCAAAAAGCGATGCTTATAATTAATGCCTTAATGCTTACAATCATTCAAGTTACAATGCCAAGACTTTCTAATAGCCTAGGAAATAACGCTAAAGAAAAGTATCGTACATTATTAAATAAAGTGGTTAAAATATATTTTCTGTTTTTATTTCCTGCATCCATAGGATTGTTATGCGTATCCAAACAAGTTATGTGGATATTTAAAGAGGATTATGTTCCGTGGTATCCTTTAATGATGGGATTTTCAGTATATATGTTGACAGTTGGAATTCAAGGAATTATTTCAAATCAAATAATATATCTTCATGGAAAAGAAAGAGAAGATGTTAAGATATTTTTCATAGGTGGAGTATGCAATGTAGTATTAAATGTATTACTTTTAATTACTAATATGTTCGCAGCAACAAATTCAATTATAGCAACTATGATTTCAAATATAATCGTAATATTATTAGAGTATAGAGTTGTTAAAAAACAAATAAAATTAGATATACATTTATTTTCTTCTGAAAACATGAAGTATTTTTATTATTCATTATTGTTTATTCCAATAACGTTTGCCATAAATCATTTTGTGGATAGTATGATTATTTCTTGTGGATTAGATGTGATTGCCTGTGGATTATTATATTTAGGAATACTGCTTATAACTAAAGATATTGTATTCTTTGAAGTATATGACAGAGCAGTTACAAAATTAAAGGCTTTAATTTAATACTTATATGGTGTATTAATCGCATTGTAAAATAATGCGATTTTTTTATTTTTCTCAAAGAAAATGGGGAAAGATATGGAGAGGCTTGGGTGTGTTTGTGCTCTTCTAGAGCATTGCTTCAATATTTATCATGATGGAGAACATAATTCTTGAACAAAGTAACTATATAGATAGACATATATATAATGAAAATAAAAATGTTTTGAAATAGAAATATTATTGACAATAAATATATGGTATTCTATATTTAAGATAGATAGTTATCTATATAAGAGACTTGCAATGAAGAGGAAGTATGAAAGAAATGCAAAAATTATTAAAGTGCAATAAGGAGTGAATGTAAATGAAAAAAATGAGATTAATAGTTATAGGAGCAGTGGCGGCAGGTACATCAGCAGCAGCTAAGGCAAGAAGAAATGATGACAATGCAGAAATCGTAATTTATGAAAAAGATATTGATATATCTTATTCAGGTTGTGGATTACCTTATTATATAGGTAAAGAAATAGAAGATATAGGTGAATTAACTCCTAGAAATCCTGCATTTTTCAAGAAAAAATATAATATTGATGTATTAACAGGATACGAAGTATTAAATATAAATCCAGATTTAAAAGAAATAGAGGTTAAAAATCTTAATACAAACGAAGTTTTTAAAGATAAATATGATAAATTAATTGTGGCAACTGGAGCTTCACCATTTATTCCAGAAATAGAAGGTGTAGATAATAGTAATGTATTCTTCTTAAGAAATGTGCAAAGTACAAGAAATATAAGAAATTTCATAGATAATAAAAGCCCTAAACATGCAGTAATTGCTGGTACAGGATTTATTGGATTTGAAATGTTAGAAAATTTAATGGGTGATGGAGTAAATGTAACTATAGTTGAAATGCAAAATAAAATAACTCCAAATCTTGATGAAGATATGGCTAAATTTTTAGAAAATGCACTTATAAAAAGGAAAATAAACATCATTAAGAATTCAACTATTACAAAAATAGATGATGAAAGTGTAACATTAAATGATAATACTGTACTTAAAAGTGATATGGTAATAATGGCAACTGGAGTTAGACCGAATACTGAAATAGCTAGAGAAGCAGGGATTGAGATTGGTGTAACTAAAGCAATTAAGGTTAATAATAAGATGGAAACCAATGTACCTGATATTTATGCTTGTGGTGATTGTATAGAAACTTTTTCTACTATAACAGGAAAACCAGTATATAGACCACTGGGTTCTACGGCTAATAAAACAGGTAGAATTGCTGGTTATAATATAACAGGTGGAAATCTTGAGTATAGAGGCAACCTAAGTACAGGAATATTCAAACTATTTGATATGACTATTGCCAATACCGGATTATCTGAAAAAGAAGCAATAGAAGAAGGGTATGATATTCAAATATGCCATAACATAAAGCCAGATAAACCATCATATTTTCATGGCAAGGAAATGGTTATAAAAGCTATTGCAGATAAAAATACAGAAAAGATATTAGGAGTTCAAATAATAGGTTATGAAGGAGTAGATAAAAGAATAGATGTGTTTGCTACTTTAATAACTTATGGAGCTAAGGTAGATGAATTATTTCATTTAGATCTTGCATATGCACCACCATTTTCAACTACTAAAGATCCAGTTCATTATACAGGAATGATATTAGATAATGCATTGAATAATAATAGATCAATTATAACATCAAAAGAACTTAAGAAATTTATAGATAGTGGGGAAAAAGTCCAAGTGGTAGATGCAAGAGTAAGCAAACAATATGACGAAGCTCATGTAGATAATGCAGTAAATATACCTCATAAAAATATAAGAGATGCTGTGGAAACTTTAGATAAAGATTCAGTAGTAGTGACTTATTGTAATAAAGGGGTTACAGGTAATGCAGCACAAAATATTTTCATAAATCATGGATATAAAAAGGTGTATAACCTTTCAGGAGGACACAAATTTTATAGTTCAATAAAAAATATTTAAAACAATTTTTATAAAAAATGTTTTAAGCGTGATTGACTTTTAGCTATTATTATAAATAAATACAAGGAGGAATTAACAATGTCTAATAATACTACATCCAAACTCTCTTTTCTTGATAGGTTTTTAACATTATGGATATTTGCGGCAATGGCAATTGGAGTAGGTATAGGTTACTTTTTTCCACAATTATCGAATTCGTTATCAAAAATTTCAATAGGTACAACCTCAATTCCTATAGCAATTGGTCTTATTGTTATGATGTACCCACCTTTTGCAAAAATAAACTATAAGAAATTAGGAAAAGCTTTTAAAAATAAAAAAGCTATTCTTACATCTATTATAGCAAGTTGGTTTGTTGGACCGATATGCATGTTCATATTATCAGTTATATTTTTAAAAAATTACCCTCATTATATGGTTGGATTAATAATTATTGGTATATCAACTTGTGTAGCTATGGTAGTTATGTGGAATACTTTAGCTGGTGGCGATAATGAATTTGCTGCAGCAGTAATTGCAGTTAATGCACTTTTTCAAGTATTCTTCTACTCAATATATATGTATATATTTGTAACTGTTTTACCAAACTTAATAGGATTAAAGGGTGTAGAAGTTAATGTGACTATGAAAGAAGTTGCTTTATCTGTGGCAATATACTTAGGAATACCTTTTATTTCAGGAATGCTTACAAAAGTATTGCTTGAAAAGAAAAAAGGTGAGACTTGGTACAAAGAAGTTTTTATTCCTAAAATTAGTCCTGTTGCACTAATTGCATTATTATTTACTATTATTTTAATGTTTTCATTCAAAGGTAAATATATTGTAGAACTTCCAATGGATGTTATACGTATATCAATTCCACTGGTTTTATATTTTGTTATTGTATTTTCTGTTCTATTTTTTACTTGCCATAAGATGGGATTTGATTATAAAAAAACAGTTTCAATATCTATGATTGCTTCTAGCAATAACTTTGAACTTGCTATTGCAGTAGCAGTCGGAGTTTTTGGGATTGAATCAAAAGAGGCCTTCACAGCCGTAATTGGACCATTGATAGAGGTACCTGTAATGATAGGATTAGTAAATGTAGCATTGCATTGGGGAAAGAAGTACTTTAACTATTCTAAAGGTGAAAATATCTAAGTTATAAAAATTGCCTCGGGCTAAATGTATAAAAAAGAATCTCATTATTTTAGGAATGAGATTCTTTTATTTATTTAAGAAAAAGTTATAGAATTTTTTATATGTGACAGAATATTTATATTAATAAGCAAGTTATTAAATAATTTAAAATAATGGGCGAAATTATCAAAGCATCTTAGGTGGTGAGTAGCTAACTATAGAAGGTTAAAAAATAAAATTAAAGATAAATGGAATAATAATTAGAAAAATACAGATAATAAGATGAAATACTTAAAAAAATATATATTTGGAAAAATGTTTACATTGACAAGGTGGGGATAGAAATGATAAAATAATTGTTTTGCTTGACGCACAGAAGATTTTGTGATATAATTAGTTAGAAAGAGGGTGCTTATATGGAAAATGTTAAAACTATTACTATTGCTTCCATTAAGAATGATATAGAGAGACATGTAGGACAAAAAGTTACTCTAAAAGCTAATGGTGGAAGAAAAAAGATTTTAGTTAATGATGGCATCATTGAAAGTGTATACCCAAGTATTTTTGTAATAAGATTAAAAGATGACACCCAAAGGACTGTAACTTATAGTTACTCAGATGTATTAACAAAGACTGTACAATTGGTATTTCCAACTATAATATAAACTTCGATTTATCGGAGTTTTTTTCTTTGTAGTTAATAAATTATAATATATTTTATGATTTAACATTTAGATGAATATTATAAATCTTGAATGAGTTTACATAGAATTTTTTTTTTGAAAGTTTAAAAGATTTTTATAAATAACTGAGAATTAAAAATGGTAGGACAAAATATGATGAGATAATTAAATTATCTACATAATAGTTATAAAAAAAGAAAGATGGTGGGTTTCCATCTTTCAACTATGGTATAAAAGGGTATTGAGAATTTATGAGAGGTTATATGGTCAATAACCAATTCCTATAATACGACAAAAAATAATATATGTCAATAAAAAAGTGAAAAAAAAATTAAATAATCATATTATTAGGCGAATTTAATAGAATTTTTGGTGAAAATAAATATTGGAACAGAAATATATCTATCATAAAGTTGCAGTCATAAGTATATAAATGAGTAATAGGAATTTTATGGAGGTATAGAATATGGCAGATATAGATATTATAAAAGAAAATGTACAATTCGAACAATTACTTAGGGACAATAATTCTAATACAGTATTGAAAGAAGAATATTTAATTCCTGATACTCATCCTGATGTACAAGAAATACTAACAGTTGAAGCTAGACCGATGATAATTAATAAAGAGATAATTGGTGATAAAATAGTATTAGAAGGAAAAGTTGAATATACAGTAATATATTTGGCTAGAGAAGATGGCCTTGTTGTAAATTCAGTTAACTACAATCAAAACTTTACAAATAATATTGATTTAAATCAAGGGGAATATAAAGTTATTTGTGAAGCTCAATGTAATGTTGAACATATTGAAGCTAAGATAATGAATGAAAGGAAAATATCAATTCAGGGGATAATCACTATAGATTGGGAGCTTTATAAGAGTAATGAGTTTAAATTTGTAAAAGACATTGAAGGAAGTGACGAGGTAGAAGTCTTAAAGAAGACTGAAACAATAAATAAAATCAGTGCAAATGAAGATGTTGAACTAATGGGTAAATGTATAATTAGAGTTGGAATGGACAAACCACAAATAAATAAAATTTTAAAATGTTCATTACAATTACACAAAAAGGAAGTAAAAATTGCAGATGATAAAATTTATCTTGGTTGCTATTGCAAATTAAATATTTTATATAAAGGAGAGGACTCTAAAGACATAATTCCTTTAGAAGATGATATTTATTTATCAAAAGAAGAAGAAGTTAAGGGTGTTACATCAGATATGATTCCAACAGTTTGTTATGAAATATCAAATAATGATTTAATGCTAGAAGAAGATGATTTAGGAGAAGTAAGAATTATAAATGATGAATTTATAGTTAAAGCAAATGTTAAAGTATTCTCAAAAGAAAATATAGATACGATTAAAGATGCATATTCTAATAAGTGCTTAATTGGGCTCAAAAAAGATGAACATGAAGTTGGTATTCTTCATGGAGCCAATAGTTCTGAATCAATTGTTAAGTATAATATTCAATTAAAGGAGAAGGACTTGAAACCTGAACATATTATATCTGCTAATGCGGCTATAATATTAACTGATAAACAAGTGATGAGAGATAGAGTCGTTATAGAGGGGATTATTAAAGCAGAGGTGTTATATAAAACAAATGATGATGAAAAGTATTTATCAAGTGTTAAAGCTGAAATACCATTCTCAGCTATGATTGATATTTTTGGGGCTAATGAAGATATGAAATCTATAGTAAAAGGGAATTTAGAAAGTATAGATGCATCAATAGAAGGAAATAGTATAGCAATTAAAGCAACTATAATATTATCAGGAAAGGTTTTGTATGAAATAAAGAAGGAATTCATTTCAGATATAGTTGAAGAAGAAGGTGATATGCCAGAAAAAAAGGCGAGCATAACTATTTATGTTGTGGGCGTGGGAGATACTTTTTGGGATTTAGCTAAAAAGTATAATACAACAGTTGCTGAGATAATTAAAATAAACAAGGTTGAAGATTCAGAACATATTGAACAAGGACAAAAATTAATAATTCCAGGAAGAGCAATTTTTTAAGAAAGTGTATAAAATTTAAATTTAAGAAGATGCCTCAAAATGATTTTAAATTATTTTGAGGCATCTATTTTTTAGCTTTGATTAATTTTTTTGCGGTAATTTTTTTGAATAATAATTTAATTTCGTGGAAAGAATATTTAATGCATGATATGAGGTGATGATATTTGAAAAATATTTTAAGTGGTAATTTAATAATAATTGGAGGAGCTGAAGATAAAGAAGGAAAAAAAGAAATTTTGAATAGAGTATGTAATTCAATTGATAAAGATAAAGATGTATTATTAATTGCAACCATTGCAACTGAATATCCCAAAGAAGCAGCAACTAAGTATAAAGAAGTTTTTCGAGAGCTTAAAGTTAAGAATATAAAAGTATTAGATATTAGTGAGCGAACGAATGCATTTGAAGAATCAAATGTTGAACTGATAAAAGAAGCATCACTAATATTTTTCACTGGCGGAGATCAATTAAGAATAACAAGTCTGATTGGTGGAACATCAATTTATGATGCTTTAAAAGAAGCATGTAATATAGGTACATTTATTGTAGGGACTTCTGCTGGAGCATCTGTCATGAGTGATACCATGATAGTTCAAGGGAAAGATGAGGAATCCCCAAGAAAATGTACATTAAAAATGTCTCCAGGATTAGGTCTAATTAAAGATGTTATAATTGATCAACATTTCGCTCAAAGAGGAAGGATTGGAAGACTATTAACAGGAATTGCACAAAATCCAGAAATTTTAGGAATAGGAATAGATGAAAATACTGGAATAGTAGTTAATAAATCTGGAGTAATTGAAGTCATAGGAGAAGGTGCAGTGTATTTTATTGATGGGAGCGCAATAACATATACTAATGTTTCAGAATTGCGATGTGATGATATTCTAAGTATGCATAATGTGAAATTGCATATATTAACAGATGGAAATAAATTTAATCTTATAAAAAAGTTACCTTTTGAGGAGGAAAAATTTAGTCATGAAGATAATACAAAAGAGAATATATGAAGGACAAAATATTTATTCTCATAAAAAGTGTATAAAAATAGATGTTGATTTAGAAGGATATTCTGAAATACCTAGTAAAGAAATACCTAATTTTAATTTTAATCTAGTTAATATGATACCTGAGTTAAAAAAACATAGATGCGGGATTGATGAAGAAGGAGGATTTGTAAAAAGACTGCAAGAAGGAACTTATTTAGCACATATCTGTGAACATATAATGATAGCAATACAAAATAATTTTGGGATAGACGTTTCCTATGGAAAAGCAAGAGAAATTACGGGTGATATATATTATATTATTGCTCAATATGAATATAAAAGTACTGTGATTGAGGTTGCTAACGTAACTATTGATTTAATAAATTCTTTAATTAAACAACTTCCTATGAATTTTAAAGGAAGAATGGAGATTATAAAAGGCATATTAAAAAATGAACAAATGGGCTGTACTACAAAAGCAATTTGTGATGCGGCAAAAGAATATAGTCTGCCAGTTATGCAACTTGGAGATAGTAATATATATCAAATAGGATATGGAAAAATGAGCAGAGTTATAGAAGCTTCTATAGGAAATAAAACTAGGTGTGTAGGTGTAGATATTTCTTGTGATAAGCTTTTAACAAAACAGTTACTTCAAAATCAAAATATTCCTGTAGCAGAAGGAAATAAGGTATTTAATATAATTGGATTATTACAGGAAGCAGAAAGAATAGTATACCCAGTAGTTTTAAAACCTCAATATGGGAATAAAGGTCAAGGAGTAATACTTAATATAAAAAATCAAAAACAATTAGTTGAATCATATATTAATTTGCGAAAAAATCAAAAGGATATTATTATTGAAAAGTATTTTCAAGGGAAAGATTATCGAGTTTGTGTAGTAAATTATAAAGTAGTAGCAGTATCCTTAAGGCTTGCACCTTTTGTTATTGGTAATGGAGTAGATAACGTAAAAAAACTAATTGATATTCTTAATGAAGATCCGTTAAGAGGAGAGGACCATGAAAAAGCATTAACGAAAATAAAAATTGACTATGAGTTAACGTCATGTCTTGCAAAGAGAAAATTCAATTTGGATTATATACCTTCAAAAGGGGAAAAAATATTATTAAGAGAAAATGCGAATATCTCAACTGGTGGTATAGCAATAGATTGCACAGAAGAAATTTGTGAAGCAAATGTAGATTGTTGTATAAATGCAGCTAAAACTTTGGAATTAGATATATGTGGAGTTGATATTTGTACAGAAGATATAAGCATTCCTATTAAAGAAAGTAATGGAATTATAATGGAGATAAATGCTGCACCTGGAATAAGAATGCATCATTATCCTTCGAAAGGTAAAAAGCGTAATGTGGGAAAAGCAATGCTTGAAATGTTATATGATCAAAAGCCTAAAAGCATTCCAATAATATCAATTACTGGAACCAATGGCAAAACTACGACTACAAGATTAATAAGTCATGTACTAAAAAAAATGGGAAACAATGTAGGGATGACATGCACTGACGGTATATATTTAAATGACAAGTGTATACATAAAGGAGATGACTCAGGGTTTAATAGTGCAAAAACAATATTAATGAACAAAGATGTGGATGTGGCTGTATTAGAAACTGCTAGAGGAGGATTAATAAAAAAAGGTCTAGCATATAACTTTGCAGATGTAGCAATTATAACAAATATAACTAATGACCATTTGGGATTAGATGGGATTAACTCTATTGAAGAGTTGAGTTTCACAAAGGCGTTAGTTGGAGAAGCTGTAAAAAATGATGGATTTGTAGTTATAAATGCTGATGATAAATATAGCAAAGCTATAATTAATAGATTTGAAGCTGAAAAGATTTATTTTTCAAAATCTAAAGAAAATCAATTAATACAAGAAAATATAGCTAATGGTAAAATAGCAATATTTATTGAAAATAATATGATTTGTGTAATTAATAATAATAAAAAATATGAAATTATTTCAACTAAGGATTTGCCTATATCTTATGATGGAAAATTAGAATACAATATTGAAAATGCAATGGCAGCATGTGGAGGGTTAATAGGATTAAAAGTTGATTATTGTATGATTTCAAAAGGTTTTATGGATTTCAAGTTAAATAATGAATATAATAATGGAAGATTTAATATATACAATTATTGTGATAGAAAAATTATTTTGGATTATGCTCATAATATTGAAGGGTATAAGGCAGTAATATCTTCATTAAAAAAAATAAAAGGAATAAATAATTTAATTGGAGTAATTGGTATACCTGGAGATAGAAAAAATGATGTAGGATATGCAATTGGAGAAATATGTGCTAATAATTTAGATAAAATAGTGATAAAAGAAGATGAGGATAGGCGTGGCAGAAAAATTGGAGAGATTGCAGGCTTATTAGAAAAAGCGATATTAAAAACTAATAAAAATGCAAATTTAAAGATATGTCTAGATGAAGTGGAAGCGTTAAAATATGCTATAGAAATAAGTGAAAAAGATGATATAATTGTGGTATTTTATGAAAAATTAGATTTACTTTTAGATGTTATAAAAGAAGACACGATAAATGTACCAAATGTTCTAGACAAAGAATATAAAACGGTATAGTAATGTGATAATTTATAGTTCTTTAAATATAAAATTAGTTCCTAGTGAATTTGACAAAGAAATACAAAACTAAAAATAATAAATATATTTGCATAAGCCTTTTTCAATAACTTAATTAGACAAGATATTTTACCTATGATAAAATATTGTTAAAATGCACAGAAAGGATATATGAAAATGAAGATTAAGGCTTATGCAAAAATAAATATTGCCTTAGATGTTGTGGGAAAAAGAGATGATGGATATCATTTGTTAAGAATGATAATGCAGACTATAGATTTATATGACAGTATTGAAATTGAAAAAATCAATTCTGGAATAAAGTTAAAATGCAATAAACACTATGTTCCTACAGATGAAAGGAATTTAGCATACAAAGCAGCAAAATTATTTAAAGAAACTTATTCTATTAATGATGGAGTTGAGATTGAATTAATTAAAAATATACCGGTTTCAGCTGGATTAGCTGGTGGAAGTACTGATGCTGCAGGTGTTTTGAAGCTTATGAATAAAATATTTGATGTAAATGCAAATGATGATGAATTAAAAGCTTTAGGATTAAAGTTAGGAGCTGATGTTCCATATTGTATAAGTGGCGGGACAGCACTCTGTGAAGGTATTGGAGAACAAATTACCCAATTGAAACCATTTAAAGATAAAATTTTAGTTTTAATAAAACCACCTTTTGGAGTATCAACTAAAGAGGTTTATAGAAATTTTGATTTATCAAAAGTAATTTTTCATCCGAGAATAAAATTATTAATTGAAAGTATGGAAAATGATGATATTTACTTTGTAGCAAATAATATGAAGAATTTATTAGAAAATGTAACTTTAAGAAAACATAGAGTTATTACTAGTATTAAAGAAGATGTTAAGTTAAATGGTTCTATTGGAACGATGATGAGCGGAAGTGGTCCTACTGTTTTTGCTTTTTTTGATGATATGTTAACAGCTCAAATGTGTTATGATAATATGAAGAAGAAATATAAAGATGTATTTATAACAAGAACAATTTAATTTTAAGACACATGAAAGAAAAAATAGATAAACATACTGGTCTATTATTTTTTAAAATGTACTTAAATGTATAAAAAGCCCCCAAGTGGTAATAATTTTAACTACAAGGGGGTTTGTTTATGAAAAAATGGTTAAAATTAAAAAAAGTAATTTCTATAGTTTTGATATGTGTTAGTATAAATATATTTAAAGGATGTACAAGCATCCAAGAATGTGTTGATGAGAAAATTGGAAGTAATTTATGCGAATTAGGAAAAAATACTCAGAATGAAGATGAAATTAGAACTCTTAATTATGATGAAGTGAAAGATTCATTAATAAGATTTCATGTTATTGCTAATAGTGATAATGAAGAAGATCAGAATTTAAAGTTAAAGGTTAAAAATAAAGTTATAGATTATTTATATCCTTATTTAAATGCCTCAAAATCATTGGATGAATCCAGAAAAATCATAAAAGATAGGATGCAAGAAGTTAAAAAGCTTGCAGAAGAAGTAATTAAGGACAATAATTATGAATATGGTATACAAGTTGAGCTATCTAGAGAGAATTTTCCGGATAAGTCTTACGGAAATATAACTTTACCCCAAGGCAATTATGAAGCTTTTAGAATAATCATAGGAGATGGACAAGGTAGAAATTGGTGGTGTGTAATGTTTCCACCGTTATGTTTTGTGGATGAATCTAAGGCAGAAGTAGAGTATGATAAAACAGAAGATAAAATAAAGTCAAATTTAGAAATGGAATTAAATTCTGATGAAAATAAATCAGAGAAATTAGATGCACAAAATGATAAACAAAATAATGGAAATGATGTACAAATAAAATTTAAAATAGTAGAAATATTCAAGAATTTATTTAACTAGGAGGAAGAAAATGACAAGAGCATTAGCTATGATTTCAGGAGGATTAGACAGCATTTTAGCTGCTAAACTAATTAAAGAACAAGGCATAGAGGTAATAGGTATTTGTTTTAGATCATATTTTTTTGATGAAGAAAATGCAAAAAGAATGACAAAACAAATAGGAATACAATTAGAAGTGATAGATTTTTCGAAGGAACACTTTGATATGGTTAGAGATCCTAAACATGGCTGGGGGAAAAATATGAATCCATGTATAGATTGTCATTCTATGATGATGAGATATTCAGGTAAATTACTTGAGGAATTTAATGCGGATTTTATTATTACAGGCGAAGTTTTAAATCAAAGGCCTATGTCACAAAATAGATCTGCGTTAGATGTAGTAAAAAAACAATCTGGATTTAGTGATAAGATTTTAAGACCATTATGTGCAAAAAATTTAAAAGAAACACAAATGGAAATTGATGGGCTAGTGGATAGAGAAAAATTGTTGGATTTTTCAGGGAGAAATAGAAAACCTCAAATGGCATTGGCTGAGAAGTGGGGTATAAAGGATTATCCATCACCAGCAGGCGGGTGCAAATTAACAGAACCTAATTATTCTATTAGATTAAAAGAAATTTTAGAGACAAAAGAAGATGTTACAGAAAAAGATATACAATTGCTAAAGTATGGACGACATTTTGTAAGTGAGAATAAGACTAAAGTGATAGTATCGAGGACTGGAGAAGAAGGCGAAAAAATAAAACAATTATTAAATAGTAACGACATGATGTTTTTTACTGCTAAGTTTAATGGTGCAATGGTTATAATACCAGAAGGTAATAATCCTACAGATGATGATTTGACTTTTGCCTGTAGACTGGCTGTTAGATACAGTAAAGGAAAAGATGAAGAATTAGTTCTGGTTAAATTCGGTCAAGTCTCAACTGAGTTTAATATGACTAAAGACGTTAATGCTATGACTCAAGAGGAATTAGATAAGTATATTATTAATTAAAGATTTAGTTGATAAATATGTTATGTGTAAAAAAAATATACAATATGGTTGTTATTAGTTATATGTATAAGTTATAAGACAAGATAAAAAATTAACATAATGAATCTTGTTAAATTATAAAGATGAATGTGAATATAAAAATTGGAGGCGAATTATGAATAAAAAGGCAATTATCACTGTTGATAGTGCTGTTTTAAATGAAGAAGAGGACATAATAAGTGTTGTAACACCAGGTGACTTTTATGAAATAGAAGGCGGGTTTAAAGTAGAATACAACGAAACAAAAATTTCAGGAATGGAAGGAACAAAAACTATAATAATAATAAGAAAGAATTCTTTTGATTTAATAAGAGAAGGAACTACAGAAACGAAAATGGAATTTGAAAATAATAAAAGGACAGTATCTTTATATAAAACACCTTATGGAGTATTGGATGTTAAGATAACTACTAAAAAACTTGATATTAATATAAATGAAGATGGCGGAACTATAAATACAATGTACATATTAGAAATAGGTGATCAAACTGCATTGAAAACCAATTTAACTATTGATATAAAGGTAAATTAAAACTATAGGGCTATTTCAAAATTACTAAAATTATTTTGAAATGGTCGTTTTTTATTATTTAGAAAATTATCTTTAAATATGGAAAAGTTTAAGTTCAAATTGATTAAATTTAAGAATAGAGGGAGATAATTAAAAATGGAGTGATAGATATGCAAAACAAATTAAAATATGTAAAAGTATTAAACAATATATGCAATTATTATGGAATTAATGAAGGTGAATTTATAAAATTATTAAAAAATAGAGATAATAAATATATATTATTACTGATTTTAAAAAATAATCATTGCTTAGAAGTTGATAAAATTAAAGAAATATTTAAGGTGAAGACATCTAAAAGTATTAGCAGTAGCTTGAGATTAGCAGAAGAAAAGTTATTAATAAATAGACTTTTTAGAGAAAAGTATTTTGAATTAGAAAATAATATAGAAAAGAATGAGATGATTAATTTATAAAAAAAGACTAGATATTAGGGTGAATATATGATAATATAATATTTATGTTATTTAGCAAGGCAAATAACCCATAATATATTTTATGAGGTGATATCTATTATATCATTAGATAGTAAACAAGTCAACATTAATATTGTAAAAATATTCACATAGGAGGATAATTATGAGCACTAAATACGTTTTTGTTACAGGCGGAGTTGTATCAGCATTAGGTAAAGGAATAACAGCAGCGTCACTTGGAAGATTATTAAAAAATAGAGGGGTAAAAATTTCTATTCAAAAGTTCGATCCGTATATAAACGTTGATCCAGGTACTATGAGTCCTTATCAACATGGAGAAGTTTTTGTAACTGATGATGGTGCAGAAACAGACTTAGATTTAGGTCATTATGAAAGATTTATAGATGAAAATTTAACTCAAAATTCTAATGTAACTACTGGTAAAATATATGGATCAGTTATAGCGAGAGAAAGAAGAGGAGAATATCTTGGTGGTACAGTTCAAGTAATTCCTCATATAACAAATGCTATTAAAGATAGAGTATATAAGGTAGCTAAAGAAAGAGATGTTGATGTAGTAATAACTGAAATTGGTGGAACTGTTGGCGATATTGAATCACAACCATTTTTAGAAGCTATAAGACAAATAAAAAGTGATGTTGGAAGCGAAAATGTATGCTTCATTCATGTAACTTTAGTACCGTTTTTAGGAAAAGCAGGAGAATTAAAAACAAAACCTACTCAACATTCAGTAAAAGAATTAAGAAGTCTTGGAATTCAACCAGATATAATAGTTTGTAGAGCGGAAAAGGCATTACCAGAAGATCTAAAAGCTAAAATAGGATTATTTTGTAATATGGATGGAAAATCAGTAATTCAAAATCTTGATGCAGAAGATTTATATGAAGTACCATTAATGCTACATGATGAAGGCTTAGACAACTTGGTATGTGAAAAACTGAATTTAGGATGTAGAGATATTGATAATTCAGAATGGATTGAAATGGTAAACAAAATAAAGAGTCTTAAGAATAATGTTAAAATTGCATTAGTTGGTAAATATGTTGAATTACATGATGCTTATATATCAGTAGTTGAAGCATTAAGCCATGGTGGATATGCTAATGATTCGACTGTTGAGATTAAATGGATAAATGCTGAAAGTCTTGAAACTGGTAATGTTAATGAATTACTTAAAGACGTAGATGGTGTTTTAGTGCCAGGTGGCTTTGGAGATAGAGGAATAGAAGGTAAAATTACAGCAATAAAATGGGCGAGAGAAAATAAGAAACCATTCTTAGGAATTTGTTTAGGAATGCAATGTGCTGTTATTGAATATGCAAGAAATGTATTAGGCTATGAAGATGCAAATAGTTCAGAAATAAATCCAGATACAAAATATCCAGTAATAGATCTTATGCTAGATCAAAAGGATATAGAAAATCTTGGTGGTACAATGAGATTAGGATTATATCCTTGTAAACTAGATGAAAATAGTAATTCTTATGAAGTATATAAAGATGAAGTTATTTATGAAAGACATAGACATAGATATGAGTTTAATAATGATTTTAGAAAACAAATAATTGAAGCTGGAATGAAAATCGTGGGAACTAGTCCTGATGAAAAATTAGTTGAAATTGTTGAAGTTGAAAATCATCCATGGTATGTAGCAGTTCAATTCCATCCGGAATTGAAATCAAGACCAAATAAACCACATAAATTATTTGTGGGATTCATTAAAGCTGCGTTAGAAGAAAATAAATCAAAATAAATTTGTCTTATGATAGAATTTAATATATAATAAATTTTGAATATAGTAATTCACATGAACTGGTAAGTATTTACCAGTTCAAAATTATATGTAATTATAAAGAACAAAATATGACTTCCATGTATATAATCCCAATAGACTATAATACTGACTTGTTGTTTTTTTGAATATGCTTAATAATAATTATTAGGTGAATTCTGAACTAAAAAAAGTAACAAGCTCATAAATAGTATTACTGAAATATTCTAAAGTATAATCTCACATCTAGTTATCTTGCTATTAAAATTTCACATATAAATAGGAAAAATAATAAAAGAATTGATATTTATAGATTTATAGTCTATAAATTGGAGGTGCAAACTTGACAAAACAAGAATATGAAAGCATGACTTTGACGAATTTAAAAGACATTGCTAAAAATTTAGGTGTTAAAAATATATCTAAATATAAGAAGAGTGAATTAATAGAAGAGATATTAAAGACTTCTGTTAATTTTGTGGAAAAAGATGGTGTCATACTAAAAGAAAATATAGCTCCTAAAATTGCAGAAAAAACTGAAAGAAAAGAATTGATACCAAATACAACCGTAAAAACTGAAAGAAAAGAATTGATACCAAATACAACAGTAAAAAGAGATAGTAATGAAGTTTCAAGATCAATTAATAATGAGGCTACAAAAGTAAATAATAATATAGAAGGAAATACAGTAACTACTGATGCTGAAAACATAGAAAAAAAAGAACAATTAAAAGAAATGATAGATGAATCCAATGTGGAAAAAGGGATTTTAGAAATTTTAGAAAATAACAGTTTTGGTTTTTTAAGATGTAAAAATTACTTAACCAGCAGCGAGGATATTTATGTTTCTCCATCTCAAATCAGAAGATTTAATTTAAGAACAGGGGATGAAGTTGAAGGTAAGGTAAGGCAAGCAAAAGAAAGTGAAAAATTTAAGGCGCTTTTATTTGTTCAAAAAGTTAATGGGGAACATCCTGAAAGAGCTATAGGTAGAAAATACTTTGAAACTTTAACACCTATATATCCAACAGAAAGAATTAGATTAGAAACGTCTAATAGAAATGATTTATCATCTAGATTGATGGATATAATTTGTCCCATAGGTAAGGGCCAAAGAGGACTAATAGTAGCACCTCCTAAAGCGGGAAAAACTACTTTGCTAAAAAAGGTAGCTCAAAATATAGCTATGAATTATCCCGAGATTAAATTAATAGTATTACTTATAGATGAAAGACCAGAAGAAGTTACGGATATGAAGAGATCTATAAATGGGGATGTAGTTTATTCGACTTTTGATGAAGAGCCACAAAATCATGCTAAGGTAGCTCAAATGGTTTTAGAGAGAGCTAAGAGAATGGTTGAACAAGGCAAAGATGTAGTTATTCTTATGGATAGTATAACTAGATTAGCAAGAGCGTATAACTTAACAATAAATCCAACAGGTAGAACATTATCTGGTGGACTTGATCCAGGTGCACTTATAATGCCTAAAAAGTTTTTTGGAGCAGCAAGAAACATTGAAGAAGGTGGAAGTTTAACAATACTTGCAACTGCACTTGTTGATACAGGTTCAAGAATGGATGACATGATATTTGAAGAATTTAAGGGAACAGGAAATATGGAAGTTCATTTAGATAGAAGATTACAAGAAAGAAGAATTTTCCCAGCTATAGACATATATAAATCAGGAACTAGAAAAGAAGATTTGATTGTATCTAAAGAAGAATTAGAAGTATCATTTGCCATAAGAAAAACAATGTATAGAGATAAAAATGGAGATAATGTTACAGAAAATCTTATTAATATGTTATCAAAAAACCCTGATAATAAAGAGTTTATAAATACTTATTTAAAAAAATAGCATAAAGCGTACTGGCTTGTTGTTTTTTTAAAAATGCCTAATATAATAAAAAAAGATGACCATTAAGAGTTTATTGGTCATCTTTTTATTTGATTGATATTAAATTATTTGCTATATCAACAATCTTTGTTAACGAGTAAGTTGAAGATAATAATTTAAGGTTAAGTCTCATTTTAGATAATTCATTTGGATTTTTTATTAAATAATTTACTATTTGATTAATTTTATATAAATCTTTAACATGTATAGAATATCCTTCAGTAGTAAGAAAATCTATATTTTCATTTTCTTGACCAGGGATAGCGAATGGAATAATCAAAGGGATATTTTTAACTATAGATTCTGTAACAGTTAAACCACCGGGCTTTGATATTATTACATCACAATAATCCATTAGGTAAGAGACATCTTTAGTAAAACCCAATATATGCAGTTTCTTATGTTCCGATTCATTATCACTGCAATATTTTGTTAATGTATTTTTTAAATGATCATTTTTACCACAGACCACTGTAATTCTAAGTTTATTTGGATTTTTTAATAACTCTTTGAGAACTATAAATATAGTATTTAATCCAAGACTCCCACTCATAAGTAACAAGTTAAAATACTCATCATCCTTTAAAGCATCAACAGAAGTAACTTCAGTATAAAATTTGCTATTTATAGGAATACCTACTGGATATATCTTATCAGGGTTAATATTCCTATCTATTAATGATTGCTTAGTATAATTACTACCAGTAATATAAGCATCAACATAAGAATCTACATATAAATAATGAGCTTTGAAATCTGTAACTATCAAAATAAAAGGAGTTTTTAATCCATGTTTTTTTAAGTCTGAGACTACACTAATACTAAGAGAGTGGGTGGCAACAATTACATCGGGTTTAATTTTGTTTATTAGCTTTGAAACTTTTCTCATTGCAAGAAAAAAAGGAAACTTCAATAATTTATTAATTAATTTATTATCGGTTAAATTATAAAACCAACCGTAAAAATTTGGGAATTTTGAAGCTAAAAGTTCATATCCAATTACAATGATATCATTAAGAATTTTACTATTTTTAGCCAGAAAATCAATTTTTATGATTTCATAACCATCATTTTCAAAAGATTCAGCTACTGAAGCAGCAGCCTGATTATGTCCTTGACCTGTAGATGTTGTTAAGATTAAAACTTTTTTCATGAAAGTCACTCATTTCCACTGTATTATACTACATAGTTTATCATATTTATTGTAAAATTTAAACATTAGTATATTAATATTTAGTTAATTTAAATATAGATAACCAAGAATAAAGTTTTAGTTATATGATTTTGAATTGAAAAATTATATAAATTATAATTACTTCAATCAATAAATAAAATCTTTAATTTATACATTTATATATTCTTGAATATTAAAGAAAAAAGGAAAGACAAAGTCTTTCCCTAAATTTCTTACTTGTCATCAAGGTTGAATCTCTTTTTGAATTTATCAACTCTTCCACCAATGTCAAGAACTTTTTGTTTACCAGTGAAGAATGGGTGGCATTTAGAGCATATTTCAACTTTTAGTTCTTCTTTAACAGAACCAGTATTGAAAGTGTTTCCACATGCACACTTAACCACTGCATCTTTGTGGTATTCAGGATGTATGCCTTCTCTCATTATTTTTCACCTCTTTCAATTATATAAACTTATGTTAATTATTCAATAACAACCATTAAATTATATCATAGTGCAATTTTAGCGTCAATAATAAATTGTAGAATTTGAATGATTATAATAATATTGTTGGATTTTAAATACTTAGAATTTAAATTCTAAAAGATAAAGGGCGAAAAATAGTTAACATAGCGTGAATAATATAAAAATATCTTTTTATGCTGAGTATTAAATGATATAATCGAATATGATATGTTAACAAGGAGAGTACTTTAGTAATGAGTAAATTATATTTTAGATATGGTGCTATGAATTCAGGTAAATCAACCCATTTAATGCAAGTTGCTTATAATTATGAAGAACGTGGATTAAAAGTGATTATTGTAAAACCTAAGATTGATAATAAAGGCGGAAATATGCTTGTATCTAGGTTGGGAGTAAACAGGCAAGTAGATTTGTTGGTTTCAGAAGAGGATAACATTTTTGAAATAATTGATAACTATTTTAAAAAAAAAATAAGAATAGATTGTATATTGGTAGATGAAGTTCAATTTATGAAAAATAATCAAATAGATCAATTATTTGAAATTGCAGTTAAAATTAATATACCTATTATATGTTATGGACTTAGAACTGACTTTAAAAGAGATGGGTTTGAGGGTAGCACAAGATTATTATTATTAGCTCATAGTATAGAAGAAATGAAAACCATATGTGCATGTGGTAAAAAGGCTATATTTAATGGAAGAAAAATAAATGGTAAGTTTGTATTTGAAGGAGAACAAATTGCAATTGATGAGCAAAATGATATTAAATATGAATCATTATGTGGCGATTGCTATTACAAATACACAGAAAAATAATATAAGAGAGTAAGTGATTTTTTTATGAAAAGATGTGATGTTGGAGGGCAAGCTGTTATAGAAGGCGTTATGATGAGAGGTAGCAAAAGTCTTGCAACTGCTGTTAGAACTCCTAGTGGAAATATAGAAATACAATTTAAAGATAATAAAACTATAACAAAAAAATATCCTATATTAAATATACCTTTTCTTAGAGGCTTTTTTATTTTAATAGATTCTCTGAAAATTGGAATGGAATCATTAAATTATTCAGCTTCCTTTTTAGAAGAAGAAATAGAAGAACCTTCGAAATTTGAAATATGGTTAGATAATAAATTTGGAGATAAAGTCAATGCTATATTTATGGGTGTAACAATGTTTATTTCTTTTATTTTTGCAATTGGACTTTTTGTTGTATTGCCAACAGGAATAGCCTCTGTTTTTAACAATATAGGTATTTCTAGTGTTATGTTAAATTTAATTGAAGCAGTTATAAGGATAATAATTCTTATAGGATATATGCTTTTAATAAGCAAAATGAAGGATATACATAGGGTTTTTCAATATCATGGAGCTGAACATAAGACTATATTTTGCTATGAAGCCATGGAAGAATTAACTGTAGAAAATGTTAAGAAACAACCAAGATTACATCCAAGATGTGGAACAAACTTTTTATTTTTAATAATGTTTGTTAGTATTGTAATTTTCACTTTTACTGGTTGGGGTGGAATCTTAGAAAGATTAGCACTTAGGATAGTACTTATACCAGTAGTTACAGGGATTAGTTATGAACTTATAAAATGGCTTGGGAAAAATGATGGTATGTTAGCTAAGATAATATCATATCCAGGGCTTAAATTACAATTAATAACAACAAAAGAACCAGATGATTCACAAATTGAAGTTGCTATTGCATCTTTAAAAGCTGCAGAAGGAATTCAAGACTCTAACAAGAAGATTGAAGAATTGATAAATACAGGTACAACTGTATTAAAAGAAAATGGAATTGATACAGCAAGATTAGATGCAGAACTATTATTAGGAAATGTAATTGAAAAGAATAGAGTATACTTACTTACCCATAAAGAAGACGAAGTTAGTGCTGAAAACACTAAAAAATATTTTGACTTAATTGAAAAGAGAAGAAATAAAATGCCAGTTAAATATATTTTAAATAAGTGCGAGTTTATGGGAATTGATTTTTATGTTGAAGAAGGAGTATTAATTCCTAGAGGAGATACTGAAATATTAGTTGATGAAGTGCTTAAAAATGTAAAAGAAGATGAAGAGAAATACATATGTGATTTGTGCTCAGGTTCTGGTGCTATTGGTATATCATTAGCTCATTTTAGGCAAAATATAAAAGTGGATTTAATAGATAATTATCCTATTCCTGAAAAAGTTTCAATGATAAATATAAAAGAAAATAATTTAGAAAATAGAGTTTCATTTATAAAAAGTGACTTATTAGAAAAAGCTATAGAAAATAAAAATAGTTATGACATAATAGTTTCAAATCCTCCATATATAGAGGAAAAGGAAATAGAAAATCTTATGGATGATGTTAAAAAGTATGAACCTCATACAGCTCTAAATGGTGGCAGCGATGGATTAGATTTCTATAAGAAAATAATCAAGCAAAGTCAAGTTGTATTAAATAATAATGGAATATTAGCATTTGAAATAGGATATAATCAAGCAGAAAAAGTAAAATTATTAATGGAAGAAAGTGATTTTAACCATGTAAAAGTAATTAAGGATTTTGCTAGTCTTGATAGAGTGGTAATTGGATTTAAGGCGGGATTCTTGTAGCTAATTAGAATAATGTTAGTAGTTAGATACTTAATCTTAATTGCTATTTTTGAATATGACGTAAAATATGATATAATGTAGAAATATGAAAAATGAAGTACGGAGTGATTAAATGTTATTAGATAAATTAGAATTTATAGAAAATAAATATGATGAATTATCAGTTAAAATTGGGGATCCATCAATTATGCAAAACCAAAATGAATGGAGAAAGCTTTGCAAAGAGCATTCTGATTTAGAAATCATAGTGAATAGCTATAGAGAGTATAAAAAAGTTACTGAAGATTTAAAAGCTAATAAGGAAATGCTAAACGGTGAAAGTGACAGAGAAATGAGAGATATGTTAAATGAAGAAATAACTGATCTCACAAATAGAGAAGCTGAATTGGAAAATGAAATACAAATTTTATTATTACCTAAAGACCCAAATGATGAGAGGAATGTATTTGTTGAAATCAGAGGAGGTGCAGGTGGTGAAGAAGCAGCATTATTTGCATATAGTTTATTTAGAATGTATACAAGATATGCAGAAACTCAAAGATGGGCTGTAGAGATTATGAGTTTAAATGAAACAGATCTTGGTGGATTTAAAGAAGTTGTATTTATGATCAAAGGTAATGGAGCTTATTCTAAATTAAAATATGAAAGTGGAGTTCATAGAGTTCAAAGAGTTCCAGATACTGAATCAAGTGGAAGAATTCATACATCAACAGTTACAGTAGCAGTGTTACCAGAAGTTGATGACGTTGAAATAGAAGTTGCAGATAAAGATGTTAGAATAGATGTATTTAGAGCTTCTGGGAATGGAGGACAATGTGTTAATACTACAGATTCAGCTGTTAGAATTACTCATTTACCTTCAGGACTTGTAGTTTCATGTCAAGATGAAAAGTCACAATTAAAAAACAAAGAAAAAGCTATGAAAGTTTTAAAATCAAGGCTTTTTGAAGCAGCAGAAAAACAAAGATCAGCGGGAATAGCTGAAGATAGAAAGAGTCAAGTTGGAACTGGAGACAGAAGTGAAAGAATTAGAACATATAATTATCCACAAGGAAGAGTTACTGACCATAGAATAGGACTAACTCTATATAAGTTAGACTCATTTCTAAGTGGAGATATTGATGAAATGATAAATTCACTAATTACAGCAGATCAAGCTGAGAAAATGAAACTAATGGGAAATACACAACTGTAATAAGATTAGTCCCAAAAGCCTTGCATTAGATATGTAGGGCTTTAGGCATATTCAAGAAAATAATAAGTAAATATGCTAGTCTATTTTGTGAGAGATTATACTGTTATGTTCTCCTAGTACATAATCTATGGGGTTAATATATTATCTTGCCATTTTGTAAAATATATATGGCATCTTACATACGTTCTTTTCTTTCATATTTCTTAAAAGTAAATGGGGGATTGAATATGGATATATATAAGGCTATAAAAAAAGAAAAATCACATTTGAAAATATTCTTAATTACTATGGTTATTATTATAATTATGCTACCTATCGTATTGATGGTAACTGGATTAACAACTGTATTTTATATAAGTTATGTGATTTTTATTGATTTGTTAATAGTAATAGCTATTATAATTAAAATGAATTCTTATAGGGTAGAATATAGGTGTTCAAACAATAGGTTAATATTCAAAACAGGTATTTTTGCTAAGGAGCATTTGATTATGTGCGATAAAGTTGTTTTAGTACATACTTCTAAATCAGATTATGATTTAGAAATAGTTTTAATAACAAGTATAATTTTTAAAAACAAAGGATTAAGACCAATAGATAAAAATTTTTTAAAGAGATATCCACAAATTGCTGAAGAATATAATGATATTAAACAACAAAATCCTAAAAGAGATTACTATTGGCAAGTAGTCAAAAGAGGGGGATTAAAAAAATATTTATTATTAGATTCAATATATAAGAATTGTGTTAAAGCTATTTATACAGATGAAAGCATACAAAATATAAAGATAGCAAGAGGTCAATTCATAGTTTAGTAAGGCAAGTTCATATTAAAGAGAAGAACTGTTCAAATATGTTAGGAAACTCGACTCACATGCGTTCGCTGAGTAAGTGATTCACACCGAATCATAGATTCGGGTTCTCTACTTAAGAATGGAGGGAAAACATTTGAAAACTAAGCTTAGTATAATTAAAAACATCAAAGAAGATGAAGACAAAATAAAAGAGGCAGCTGAATTTATTAAAAATGGTGCGATTGTAGCTTTTCCTACAGAAACAGTTTATGGATTGGGTGCTGATGCACTTAATGCAAAAGCCGTAGAGAAAATATTCAAAGCAAAGGGAAGACCACAAGATAATCCATTAATTATTCATGTTTCATCAAAAAATATAGAAGCATATGCAAAAGAAATCCCGGAAATAGCAAAGAAACTTATAGGTAAGTTTTGGCCAGGGGCACTTACGATAATTTTAAGAAAAAAGGATATAATACCAGATATAACTAGTGCTAATTTAGATTCTATTGGAATTAGGATGCCGGATAATGAAATAGCAAGAAAACTTATTGAATTATCTAATACAACTATTGCAGCTCCTTCTGCTAATATAAGTGGAAGACCAAGTCCAACAGATTTTCAACGGTGTGTAGAAGATTTAGATGGAAAAGTGGATTGCATTTTAGGTGGAGCACAAAGTGATATAGGTGTAGAGTCAACAATAGTTGACTGTACTGTAGATCCGCCAATAGTCTTACGACCAGGTGGTATTACATTGGAGATGCTTAAAGAAGTAGATTCAAGAATTGAAATAGATAATGCTATAATGAAAAAACCAACAGAAAATCTAAAACCAAAAGCTCCAGGAATGAAATATAAACATTATGCACCTAATGCAAAGGTTACAATAATTTCTGGAGAAAGAAAAAAAACTGTTGAAAAAATAAGAGAAATGGTACACTATAATATAGAAAAAGGTAAAAAAGTATGTATACTAACGGTTGAAGAAAATGCTAAAGAGTACACAGAAGGCATAAATATAGTTTTAGGAAGTGTATTAGATTTATCAACAGTTGCTCAAAGCTTATTTGAAGCTTTGAGAAAATGTGATGATTTAGGAGCTGATTTAATTTTAGCAGAAGGATATGAAGAAAAGGGTGTCGGGATAGCTATTATGAATAGGTTAAATAAAGCTGCTGGGTTTGATATTATAGAGGTTTAATTTTTAAAGAGATAATATTGAAATAAATATTCTACAGAATATTAGAAGAGTAGAAGGTTTATTCTAAATAATATTTATTCTGAACAATATTACCATATATATTCTTCAGAATATGCACAAATAAAAAAAGCACGAAGTGCAATGTAGAACTTTTCACATATAAAAAAAGCACGAAGTGCAACCAAGAACTTTTCACTTATAAAATGAGCGTTAAGACTAAATTATAATTCGGAGGATGATTTAATTATGAAAATTGCAATTGGATGCGATCATGGTGGATTTGAATTAAAAAATGAAATTATTAAATTCTTAGAGAATGAAAAATATGA
>Ga0302165_10000178_pt1 | contig 25844 bp, 10 predicted proteins | sample I_Fen_E3_2_FD_193499 | JGI IMG/M metagenome (GOLD analysis project Ga0302165, IMG submission 193499) | Peat permafrost microbial communities from Stordalen Mire near Abisko, Sweden - I_Fen_E3_2 | ecosystem: Environmental > Terrestrial > Soil > Wetlands > Permafrost | place: Sweden: Abisko...
GTTTTTACCTTCTCCTTGTACTGTTCTCAACCAGTTTGAGTGCACAAATCACGGTCGATGTAAAGAGTCAATCTTTGAAAGAAATCCTGAAAGTTATAGAAACAAAAAGCCAGTATCGCTTTTTCTACAACGAAGGGCTTAAAGGTCTCGATAAGGTAACATCGCTGCAAGTCAACAACGCATCTATCGAACAGACGATGTCATCTCTTCTTACAAACTCGGACATTAGTTACAAACAAGAAAAAAAACACCTCGTTGTGCTTGTGGCAAAAGCAAAGCCGAACGAAAATGGACTCAGAAAGATCTCTGGTAAAATAACAGACACAAACGGAGAACCTGTTATCGGAGCCAATGTATTAATTAAAGGAACCGGAACCGGTTCGACTGCAGATGCCAACGGCCGGTACACATTGGAGGTTCCGGAAAGTGCCGTTCTCCATGTGTCTTTTATCGGTTATAATCCAATAGACGTAAAAGTTGATGGCAAAACGGAAGTGAATGTTTTATTGAATAATAATTTAAAAACGCTGGACGAAGTAGTAGTGGTTGGTTATGGCAGCCAAAAGAAAGCTAATCTGACCGGTGCTGTTGATTATGTTTCGAGTAAAGTATTCGAAAACCGTTCGGTATCCAATGTAACACAAGCATTGCAAGGGGCAATTCCCAACCTGAACATCACCCTTACCGATGGAAAGCCATTGCGTTCGGCCAGTTACAATGTCAGAGGGACAACCTCTATCGGACAAGGTGGAAATGCACTGGTACTGATCGATGGTGTAGAAGGAGATCCGGCAATGCTGAATCCGAATGATATTGAGTCGGTATCTGTATTGAAAGATGCCTCTTCGGCTGCCATCTACGGTTCGCGCGGTACCTTCGGAGTGGTGCTGATTACCACAAAAGGAGCTAAACAAGGTAAGACGATAGTCACATATTCTTATAACGCTACCTACGGACAACCGGTAAATGTACCTGACATCGTAGAGGATGGTTATACCTATGCCTCTATGTTTTATCAGTCATATTACAATGCAAGAAATGCAAATCCAGCCAAGTTAAACAAAACACAAATCTTTTCAACCAGTTGGTTGAGCGATTTTAAAGCAAGAAAAGACGCAGGAAACACACAAAATTATGATGTTGTAAACGGAGCATACGTCTATTATGGTAACGAAAACTACTATAAGGCACTATACAAAAAATCTACTTCGGCACAAGATCATAACTTTTCTATAAACGGCAATATGGGCAAAGTGGATTATTATTTGTCAGCTCGCTATTATGGCTATGATGGTCTTTTTAAATACAATTCGGACAAGTACAAAACATACAACATCCGGGCAAAAGAATCGCTACAGGTTACCGATTGGTTGAAAGTGACGAACAACACCGATTATTCAAAACTGCAATATCACAACCCGATCAATGTGGGCGAAGGCGGTTCTATTTGGAGAAATATTGCAGACGAAGGGCATCCAAGCAGTCCGATATTCAATCCCGACGGAACTCTGACCTACTCGGCTGCTTATTCAGTAGGTGATTTTATCTATGGAAAAAACGGAATAGATACCGATAACCGAATCCTGAAAAATACCACTTCAGCAACTGCCTCTTTCCTGAAAGATCAGTTGCATCTGAACGGTGATTTCACCTTCCGGACTACCGATAATAATGCCACACAAATAAGAATTCCGGTTCCTTACAGTACAGCACCGGGTGTAATCAGCTATTTAAGCAGCAATTATAACGACATAAAGTTAACCAATCAACGGTATGATTATATGTCGAGCAATATCTACACTGATTTCGCAACCAAAATTGCGCAGAAACATGTTATCAAAGCAATGGTAGGCTACAACTTTGAACAACAGAAATATAATTACATTGCCACACAACGCAACGGCTTGTTGACGGAAAATGTAACCAATATCAATCTGGCTTTGGGACAAACCTACACAACTTCGGGGAGTTATAATAAGTGGACTACAACAGGATTCTTCTCACGGGTAAATTATGCATTTGACGATCGGTATTTATTCGAATTTGACGGACGTTATGACGGTTCTTCCAAATTTCCGACTGCTCAGCAATGGGGATTCTTTCCTTCGGCATCGGTAGGTTGGAGAGTTTCCGAAGAACCTTTCTGGCAGGTAAACCGAAAACTGATCTCTGATTTAAAAATCAGAGCCTCTTACGGTTCGCTGGGAAATGGAAACATTGATCCTTACAAATATCAGGAACTCTTAGCTATCAACACATCAGGTAGAATGCTGAACGGCGTAAATAATCAGATTACGAGTTCTCCGGCTGTTATTCCCAACGGATTAACCTGGGAAACTGCTTCTACTGCCAATATAGGGTTAGACTTTGGAATGCTCAGCAACCATTTACACTTCACCGGAGATGCATATATTCGTAAAACAAAGAACATGTACACCACCGGACCAACTCTTCCCGACGTATTTGGCGACAATTCACCGAAAGGCAATTATGCCGATCTGACTACCCGCGGTTGGGAAATATCTTTAAGTTATGCCAATAACTTCCGCTTAGCCGGTAAGACTTTTAATTATCAAATAAAAGGAACCTTGTCCGATTATCTGTCTAAAATTGATAAATACAACAACGCAACAGGAAGTCTGAACGATTATTATGCAGGTCAAACAGTCGGTCAGATTTGGGGTTATCATGTGGAGGGATTATTTAAAGATCAAGCTGATATCGATAGTCACGCCACACAGAAACTGCTTTATGCATCCTCTGATGGAATAATGCATCCGGGCGACATCAAATTTGCCAATCTGGATAATAACGGAACAATTGACTATGGCACAAATACACTTGCCAATCATGGAGATTTAAAGATTATCGGTAATACCACTCCCCGTTACACTTACAGCTTTACACTAAGTGCCGACTGGAATAATTTATTCTTCTCTGCCTTTATTCAGGGTGTAGGTCATCAGGATTGGTATCCAAGCAGCGAAAGTATGTTTTGGGGACAATACAACCGTCCGTACAATAACATTCCTTCCTGGCAAATGGGCAATATCTGGTCGGCTAGTAATCCAAATGCTTATCTTCCCCGCTATGTTGGATACAATAACATGATTGCCCGGGGTGGGTTTGCAAACGACAGGTATTTACAAAACGTGGCCTATTGCCGCTTAAAAAATCTTCAAGTCGGATACAATCTTCCCAAACAGTTGATTGCTCCATTGAAAATACAAAATATTCGTATCTATGTATCGGGTGAAAATCTCCTTTGCTTTTCTCCTTTATACAAATGGACACGCGATATAGATGTAGCCAATATATATGGGTCTGATAAGGATTTGACTGACGGAGGTTCGGGCGATGGCATGAATTATCCGACTTTAAAAACCTACAACCTAGGCGTATCATTAACTTTCTAATTTGATTTGTTCATTAAAATCAAAACATTTACAAATGAAAAAAATAATATTTCCTTTATTAGTACTTTGCTCTCTTTTAGCATCGTGCAACCTGACAGAAGAGCCGCAGTCATCTGCATCAAAGAAATTAATTTTTGGTACCGAAGCCGGGCTTAAAACATACAGCTATTCTTTCTATAATATACTACCTGATGCCGGTTGGGCTTATCAACAAGATGGTATAGCAGATTATGGTGCTGTAAACAATCTTGACAATTTTATCCGAAAGGGGGCATATTCTGCATCTATCAGCACAGGCTGGACATGGAATAATCTGAGAAACATCAACTATTTTATTCAAAATTGTACGGATCCAACTATAAGTGATGCTGTAAAAAACAATTATATCGGTATTGCCCGATTTTTCAGAGCCTGGTATTACTACAACATGGTGGTACGTTTTGGCGATGTGCCCTGGGTTGACAAAGCTATGGATATCAATGATCCGAATCTTTACGCCAAACGGGACGCGCGTACAACCATCATGCAACATATGATCGAAGATCTTGATTTTGCTGCAAACAATATAACGGAAACCGCAGGCGATGGAACGCTGATTTCGAAATGGACTGCTTATGCACTAAAATCGCGTATCTGTCTGTTCGAAGGAACCTTTGAGAAATACCACACAGAGTTAAACCTCACCGGTTCGGCAAACAATTACCTGCAATTGGCTGCCACCGCAGCCAAATACCTGATGGATAACTCGGGCTACAAATTATATACTACGGGAGGAAGTAGTTCTTCTTTCAGAACACTTTTTACATCCGATGTACCGGTTTCGGCCGAAGTGATTTTGGCAGATGCCTTCAGTTCGGCAAATTCGGTGTATAGCTCAGCTAACTGGTGGTGGACCTCGAGTACGTATGGTTCAAGATGGAGCATGACCCGCAAGTTTGTAAATACATTTTTGAATAGCAACGGAACTCCGTTTACAAATAATGCCAACTATAGTACGATGGGATTCTATGATGAGTGTCAAAACCGTGATGCGCGTCTTGCTCAAACCATCCGCACTCCGGGTTACAAACGCGATGGTGCGTATGCAGCTCCTAACTTTGCTAGTTATACCTTCACAGGTTATCAACCAATTAAATATTGTCTGGATCCAACTTCATACGATAATGGACAATATAACACCAACAGCATTCCATTGATTCGTTATGCCGAAGTGCTTTTGAATTATGCCGAAGCCAAAGCCGAATTGGGAACGCTGACAGATGCCGATTGGCTTGCCACTGTAGGTGCGTTGCGTTCGAGAGCCGGAATTACCGGAGGTCTAAACAGCAAACCTACTATAGTTGACTCTTATCTTCAAACCAACTATTTTCCGTCTGTCACCGATCCAGTGATACTTGAAGTACGACGCGAACGTTCCATTGAGCTGGCACTCGAAGGATTCCGTTTTACCGACCTCAAGAGATGGAAAGTGGGCGAACTGATGACGGCAACCTGGGACGGCATATATGTAGCTACACTGAACACTCAGATTGATCTTGACCAAAACGGCACCATGGATGTGGTATTCTACAATGGAACGGCTAACAAACCTACCGGTCTGCCTTCCGGTTGTGCTGCTATTAATGTGGATGGTTCGGTAGGTATCACCCTAAGCAATGGAACTTCCGGTAATATCATTTTTGCCGGCGACAGATACTGGTATCCTGATGGTCGTCAGTATTATTACCCTATACCAACTACGGCTATTACAAAGAACCCGAATCTGACACAAAATCCGGGTTGGTAATAAAGTTCAATAACAAATCTTAGTTTGAGAGGCTGTCTCAAAAGCACTATTAGAACGCAAACAACACAAAACATCCAAATTAGCGTAAGCATATTAAATTGGAATTCTGCAAATAATATTCTACTTTACAAATCTTATTTGCGAAAATTTGTGTTGTTTGCGTTGTTTGCGTGCTTTTTGATACAACCACTTATTCTATAAAAACAGTTCAAATGAAGAAAATACTATTTATTGCGTGTGTAGCATTGTTTGCTTTTCATGCCCGCGCCGAGAAAGAAAAACATGTTATTCTGATTACCATTGACGGCTTCAGACCCGATTTTTATTTTGAAAAGGAATGGCACACGCCGAATCTGCATAAAATGGTGCAGGAAGGAACTTACGCCTTCGGAGTAAACAGTGTTTTCCCATCAATCACCTATCCTTCGCATACCACCATTGTTACCGGAGTACAGCCGGTTAAACATGGCATTCATTACAATAGCGTATTCGAACCGGATAGTATAACAGGGAAAATATACTGGAATTTTCATGAAATTACGGCTCCTACCCTATGGCAAGCCGTTACGAATCTTGGTTTAAAAGCCTCTTCTATCAATTGGCCGGCTTCAGCCGAAGCTCCGGTAAGGTATAACATCCCTGATATGGGTGGCAGACGGGATGATATGATAAAGTATGCTGTTCCGGCAGGGTTTTTAGACACACTGAATAATCAGTTGTTTCACCGCAAAGAAATAGCTGATATTGATTTAGGGAAAGATCAGAATTCCGCAAAGATTGCTGCATGGGTCATAAAAAAAGACAAACCCAACTTTATGACAGTTCACTTGTTTTCAGTTGATCATTTCGAGCATCAGGAAGGACGACAGGGTAAAAAGGTGGAAGAGGCAATTGCTGATGCCGATGAAGGAGTGGGAATAATCAGACAAGCTATTCAAGAGGCAGGAATGACTGACAACACTTTGCTAATTGTAACCGGAGATCATGGATTTTTGGATGTAAGCACCAATATACACCCGAATGTATGGTTGGCAAAAGCCGGATTATTAGACAATCCGAACGGACAATGGAAAGCCCGTTTCCACTCAGCAGGCGGTAGTACTTTTTTATTTTTGAAAGATAAAAACGATATAGAAACACTCCTGAAAGTAAAATCAATGCTGAAGAATTTACCTGCCGATGAAAAGAAATATATTCGGGTCATTACAACTGCCGAAGCACAAAAGATCGGTGCAGATCCCAATGCCTCATTGGAATTATCTGGGTTAAACGGAGCTTCCTTTGGAAATGAATATACCGGAAAAGCGATTCGCACTGGCAAAGGCGGTACACACGGCTATTATCCCGATTGCCGGGAGATACAGACTGGCTTTATCTGCGTAGGTAAAAGCGTGCAAAACCATTATAAAATAAAAGAAATGAATCTGAGAGATATAACGGCAATCGTTGCTCAGTATCTTGAAATCCAAATGCCAACCTGCAAGGGGAAAGTACCTGCAGGTTTATTCAAATAAACAATCATCATGAAGAGAATCGAATATCTATTATTATTTTTAATGCTATTATCAGGTAACATCGTAGCAAATCAACCTGCTACTTTTACCGTAGCCACCTATAATCTGCGACAAGCCAACCGTGAGGATTCAGTAAACGGCAATGGTTGGGGAAAACGAGCTCCAAACGTAGCCAAGCTTGCTTTGTTTCACGGGTTCGATATATTCGGAACGCAGGAAGGATTTTACGGACAACTGCAGGATTTGAAACAACTGATGCCCGGGTATGAATACATCGGAGTGGGACGCGACGACGGCAAAAAGAAGGGAGAACATTCAGCCATTTTCTACCGTACAGATAAATTTCAGGTGCTAGATCATGGCGATTTCTGGCTGTCGGAAGATCAAACGAAACCTAATTTAGGTTGGGATGCAGTGTGCATCCGTATTTGTACCTGGGGAAAGTTTAAGGAGATCAGTACCGGACTTACATTTGTGTACTTCAACCTCCACATGGATCACAAAGGAATAAAAGCCCGTGAAGAGAGTGCAAAGTTGATTCTGAAAAAAATTCAGGAGATGCCGAAAGGTATGCCGATAATACTGACAGGCGATTTTAATGTCGATCAGTTTTCACCGTCTTATCAGTTGTTGAATACATCAGACATATTGCGCGATTCGTACGATAAAGCAACTTTGACTTACGAGCCTGTTGCTGGCACATTCAACGGATTCAATCCCAACAATGCACCCATTGGACGTATTGACCATATTTTTCTGACCAATGATTTTTCGGTGCTAAAATACGGTATTTTAGACGATACATATCGCGTTGCAAACAAAGAGGATGGGAAGAAAGTAGAGCTTAAAGCAGTTGAAAAGCAAAAGCAGGAAGCCAGATGTCCTTCCGACCATTTTCCGGTAATGATAACCGTGGAAGTAAAATAAATTTTAGTGCATTACATTCCTGAGTTATTATATTCGTTTCCATCTAGTAGCCGGAGTAAAAAAGAGAACATCCCGAAACTATTTCCTTAGTTTCCGGATGTTCTCTTTTCAGTTCAACAGCTATCGGATAATTTTATACAGTCCGAAGAGCTGCAAGTAAATGCTTTTGGCTATTTGCTTTGGCTTACCCCTTCGGTAGTCATTTGTACACGCTTCATTGTTCCATCGGGGTTGTAATAAAGCCGGTCGATGCATACCGAACGATGAAAACTACTTCCACCCACATCGGCACCACCATTGTGATACACAAAATACGATTTGCCTTTAAACTCAACTATTGCCTGATGATTGGTATTAGAGTTTCCAGCCAACTCGTTCAAAATGCCTTTGTACTCCCACGGTCCGGTAATTTTTCGGCTCATAGCATACACTATTTTCTCAGGAAACTCGGAAGCATACGACAAGTAATACCAACCCTTGTTTTTATGAATCCACGGAGCTTCGGTATAGCGGGGTAAATCTTTAACTGCTACGATAGGCCCTACTGTATCTATCATGTTTTCTTTCAACTTCACATAATAACATTGGGTGTTTCCCCAAAAAAGGTAGGCTTGTTTATCATCGTCGATAAATACTGTTGGGTCAATATCATCCCAACTGATTTTAGTGTATTGAGTGGTCAGATCGTTGGTAATAATAGCTGAACCTTTGGCATCTTTAAATGGTCCGGTAGGACTATCCGATACGGCTACACCAATAGCTTTACCATGAACAGTTCCATGCTCCACCGCCACATACCAGTAAAACTTACCGTTTCGCTCTATCACCTGCGAAGCCCAGGCATCACCCTTAGCCCATGCAAAATCTTTAACATGTAAGGGAGTCGGATGTTCGGTCCAGGTTTTCATATCGTCTGACGAAAATACACACCAGTCGTTCATCACATAGCGTTCCTGACCTTTAGGACATACATCGTGCCCTGTATAAAGATAAAACTTATTCTTATACACCATGGCTGCCGGATCGGCTGTGTATTTATAACGGATAACGGGGTTGCCCTCCGAACGAAAAGTTGTGTCGCGTTTCACCTCCTGCGCAAGAATGTGCCCCAGACTACATATAGAAAGCAAAAAGACAATAGATTTCCTCATAAACGAATTCGATTTTTATTTTATTCGGAGGCAAAATTAATGTAAAAGCCAGGCTTTTCAAACAACCAATGGCAAAAATGAGAATTTGTCCACCAAAAAGAAGAAATCGTTACCATTTCACCTCCGAAAAGAGGTTTAAACATACTCTGCTCAGCACACATCTTAATACAGTATTGATAAAATGGCTAAGCAAAAACTTATAAAACCTATACGGACTCTGTCCCTTAAAAACAAATAAGCTACCCGAGAAATATCTCAGATAGCTTATAATGTCAGATAATCGTTGAGTTCATTGATTAGGCTCTGTATAGCAATAACTCCTTACTTTTTATGACTAAATAACCAGGCAAAAACTCCCGGTTCTTTAAATGTATCCTCCCAACAGCTATGATTTACAGCCGGATATTCCGTATACTTGATTTCACGTTTTCCATCATTCAACCGTTTGTATGCGTCGCGGGTATAATCCACAGAAACAACCTGATCGACCGCTCCGTGAAACAACCACAATGGAGTCTTTTTGTTGTGTGCCGTAAACCAATCCAGATTCACTGCACCACACATAATAAAGGAAGCTGCAAAAGTGTTCGGCATCCGGGTGAGCAGTTCATACGTGCCCATGCCACCCATCGATAGTCCACCAACATAAACTTGTTTTTTATTGATCTTACCGGAATTTATCCACTCTTTAGTCAATCCCATCAGCAATTTCAGGGATGGGTTAGCCACGCTATCTTTGTAAAAGGTAAACTTCAACATCATCGGACTACCTTTAGGCAAAACTTCCCGTTTGATGTGTGCCCAATAGTCATTTTCCGGACACTGCGGAGCAATCACTATGGCAGGATAATCAGTTTGCAAATTGTCGATCAACCATTGACCACCATTCTTCAACTGTTTTTCATTATCAGAACCACGTTCGCCCGCACCATGCAGGAACAGAACCAAAGGATATTTTTTATTCGAATCATAATTCTTTGGGAACATAATACGATAGGATAATGATTGAGCATCCTCCGTATAAACCCGTTTTTCGAATACGGACATGTCCTGAGCCGATAGCGGCACGGCAATCAGCATTAATAAACAGAAAATTGTTTGTTTCATAATAAATTAGTGATAGATCAACAATCTTGTAACTCGTAACTATTTGCTTGTAACTATTTGGCTACTTTCTATTTGCTTTTAATTCATTTATAGCCACTTCGGGTACAACGTGAGTAGATGCTTTTTCAACAATCAATTCACGTGCAACATTAAACGTTGACACTGCTTTAATATTTAAAGATGATGCTCCGATTTTGGCTGTATATTTTCCGGCTTCAACTACCCACGACAAAGCAGGAGTATTAAAAGAAGCCAGGTCGGTGGCGCGAATGCTAAACGTGACAGTTTGCGACTCGCCGGCTTTTAGCAATCTGGTTTTAGCAAAACCTTTCAACTCCTCTTTGGGTTTGTCCATAGATTTTCCCGGAGCCGAAATATACAATTCAGCCACCTCTTTGCCCGCCACTTTTCCGGTGTTGGTAATCGTTACAGATGCCGTCAATTTACCTGTAAAATTGGTATTGCTCAATTTGAAATTGCTATAACTGAAATTGGTGTAGGATAATCCGTATCCAAACTCATACGACGGCTTTACATCAAACGTATTATAATAACGATAACCAACATAGATGCCATCATCATAAAGAGACTCCGAAGGACTTCCGAATAAATCGCTGTCAGCAGCATTAGAGTCTAATTTTCGCCCCGGAAAATCTTTGGCCGAAGAAACATCGCTGTAGTTTACAGGGAATGAAGAAGCTAACTTGCCTGAAGGATTTACTTTTCCACTCAATATATCCGCTACAGCATTTCCACCTTCAATACCTGCCTGCCAAGCCAACAATATAGCATCTGCTTTATCTTTCCAACTGGCCGTTTCTATCACGCCACCAATGTTGAGCACCACAATTACTTTTTTGTTCTGAGCATGAAATGCATTACTAATGGTCTGAATCAATACCTGTTCTTTGTCGGTCAGGTTGAAATCATTTTCCACTTTTCTGTCGGAACCTTCGCCTGCATTACGCCCAAGCGTAATAACTGCCAAGTCGGTACTTTTGGCTAACTCTTCTGCATAAGACTTATCAATAGTGTACTCTGAAATAGGAGGTGTTCCTGCAAAAATATTCTTTGGTTTGATTTGTTTTGCAGTTTCAGCAGCCATGTAAGCTTCGTACTTTTGTTTCAAATCATTGTTCAGTACATAACCTCCGTTTTTCAAACCATCTAACAATGAAACTGTATACGCTTTGTTTACATCGCCACTACCGGTTCCTCCGGCAATAAATGCATAAGAGGTATTCCCAAACAAAGCAATGTTTTTCTTTATCAAAGGTAAAACTCCATTGTTTTTGAGTAAAATCATTCCTTCCGTTGCTGCTTTACGCGAGATTTGCGCATGCTCTGCTAAATCGGGTTGCTCGCTGTATTTATAACCTTTATAACTTGGCGAATTCAGCATCACGGCAAGAATATGCTCTACACTTTCGTTGAGCTGGGCTTCGGTCAATGTACCGTTTTTCAGTGCTTCATTGAGAGCAATATATTGTTGCAGACCTCCGGGCATTAATAAGTCATTTCCTGCATTTTGTTGGGCTACTGCATCCTTTCCTCCAAACCAATCGGTCATTACCAATCCTTTAAAGCCCCAGTCTTTGCGTAGCGCACCGCTAAGTAATTCTTTGTTCTCCGAAGTATATATCCCGTTTATCAAATTGTAGGAAGTCATAACTGCCCATGGCTGCGATTTTTTCACAGCTATCTCAAACCCTTTCAGATAAATTTCACGCAAAGCTCTTTCGCTTATTTTTTCATTCAGTTGCATGCGGTTGAACTCCGCATTATTGGCTGCAAAATGCTTAATACAAGCCCCTACTCCATTCGACTGTACTCCTTCGACCAAAGCAGCGGCAATATTTCCCGACACAACAGGATCTTCCGAATAATATTCAAAATTTCGTCCTCCCAGCGGATTGCGGTGAATGTTCATTCCCGGTCCCAACAGAATATCAATACCATATTCTTTTACTTCGCTACCAAAGGCAACACCAACTTTTTTCACCAATTCCGTATCCCAGGACGAAGCCAGCAAGGTACCTACAGGCCAAGCTGTAGCATAAAAAGTTTTATCAGGTTTATCTTCTCTTTTAGGTGTAATACGTACTCCGGCAGGTCCGTCGGAAAGCACCAGTGTAGGAATATGCAACCGGTCAATTGCATGTGTTCTACCGGCTGCACCCGGTATTTTTTCCGCCACCTCATCATCACCCGGAATAGTATTCATCGGTGTAAGTCCTACATAATTGCCCGAAGCATCTTTTTTAAGTTCTACCGCCGGCATTCCAGGTATTTTCATTCCCATACCTACCACCAGTCTGACTTTTTCGTCGGTGCTTAGTTTTGATGTCAGAGTCTTGATCTCGGATGAACTTTGAGCAAAAAGTAAAAGAGGGTAAATGGCTATAAATAATAGCACTGGTTTTTTCTTCATTTTTATTTTATTTAGTGGGTTAATAATCAACTGAAAGTATCCGTTTCCCACTCCAGAGGAAAACCGAGAGCATCTATCAATTTAAGACAGGAAAACTCTAGGTTCCAGGAAATGAGTGTGAATTATCACATTAAAGTCATAGCTTATTGAAACTTATACTACGAAAGTAACAAATAAATTCTTTACAAATATCTAACATTATTATCTCCGTGAGATTGACATATATCAAGAACTCGAAAAACCCAAATTTTCTTGATTATTGTCAAACAGGAATATGCTGCACAACATAAAATACAGGCATTAATGGCCCTTTACACGACTGAGTGTTTCAGGAGTGATGCCCAGATAAGAGGCAATATACATGGAAGGGACACGATTAATCAAAAAAGGAGAAGACTTCAGAAAATTGTTATAACGCTCTTTAGCGGTTTCAAAGAGCATGCTATACATACGCTTTTGTGAGATCAGCAACGATAGTTCAAGCACGCCCCGATACATAAGTTCTATTTCGTAATGCTTTTCGGTCAGTTCATTCAGTTCATTCTTTTCGATGCCGTAAATCACAGAATCTTCCAGCGCTTCCACAATCAGGTGCGAAGGCTTACGCTCAATGAAACTTTCCAGGCACACAAATCCCTGATTTTCCCATGCGAAATGCTCGGTCACATCAATATTGTCTTTGTAAAAATACTGCCTGATTAATCCCGACTCCACAATATAGATGTGATTACAAATGGCGCCTTCCTGTAAGAAAGTGGCTCCCTTTCTTGCTTTAAATTCATGAAGTAACGGGATAAAGATCTCTTTGGTTTGTTCGGATACAAATTGATTTCTAAAAAATAGATTTACAACAGGAGTCAGATCCTTCATGGATAGTATACATTTTCTGGTTACAAAAACAATGAGGCAAAGATAAATGATTTGCAGAAAACGCAACAATATAAAGATATAATAAAAATAAAATGACTCAAAATGTAAACCCCAGGCGCTAGTCAGTAGTCTGTAGTTGGTAGTCTGTAGTTGGTAGTCTGTAGTTGGTAGTCTGCAATCTGTTGTTTGATGTCTGTTCACTAATAACTGATGTCAACTGCAATCTTTGATCCGTCTTGTTCGATTAACTAATTTTTGTAACTTTGGGGTGCAGAATAAAAACTAAAAAAAAAGAACAATATCTATCCTCAACAAAACTTCATCATTTACTTTATGGACGATCTCGAAGAATATTTGGAAGAAGCCGGCAAATTACTGGAGGTAATAGAAGAACGACAGGCACGAAGGGATAAGTTTATTGATCCGCTTGTGCTAGAGTTAGAGCATGTGGCTATACAGTATTTCCCAAAAATAAGTAATATGACTACCGACAAGCGGGATGTGATCAGGAGAAAAGCCATAGACCGCACTTATGATATCTGCGATTTTATGTTTAAGCGGATATACGACGGTGTGGATGATATGGAAGAAGACACTTCCAAATTCAGGGTTCCACCCCGCCACGATGAAGAAGGCAACAAGCGCTATCAGGAGGAACGACTGGAAAAAATCCCTCCGGAATATCACGATAGCTATATTGAAACATTCAACCTGATGTTAGAACTCAAGGAAACGGAAAACGAATTGACTTACGACTGTTTTGAAAAGACAAAAAAGGCCTTGTGGCTTTCGTTCCCCGAAATAAGTGAATTCTCAGGCAATTCTATCTTGCACATGAATTATTATGCTTATGACCGAATCTGGTACTTTGTGGATGATTTATACAATATTGTTGGTTAAGCTCACACAACACATACGTTTTAAGCTGTTTATGTAAGTATTTCTACTCATCATTGCGCATTTTTTTTGGACAGCCTCTTTCAGAGTGTTGATGCAGAATATTTTTCTGCATATGCAGAGTTTCCAAGTGTTGATGCAGAATATTTTTCTGCATATGCAGAATTTCTTAGTGTTGATGCAGGATATTTTTCTGCATATGCAGAATTTCTAAGTGTTGATGCAGAATATTTTTCTGCACATGCAGAATTTCCAAGTGTTGATGCAGGATATTCTTCTGCACATGCATAATTTCGAAGTGTTGATGCAGGATATTTTTCTGCACATGCAGGATTTCCAAGTGTTGATGCAGGATATTCTTCTGCATGTGCAGAGTTTCCTTATGCATGTGCAGAATATTTTTAGTTTGCAACCTTTTCCCAATAGTTAGCTAACTTTTTTCCTTAGGTTACAAACTTTTTTCCTTAGGTTGCAAACTATTCCCAATAGTTAGCTAACTTTTTTCCTTAGGTTACAAACTTTTTTCCTTAGGTTGCAAACTATTCCCAATAGTTCACTAACTTTTCTCAATAGCTTGCAACCTTTTTTCCTTAGGTTGCAAACTTTCCCCAATAGTTCACTAACTTTTCTCAATAGTTTGCAACCTTTTTTCCTTAGGTTGCTAACTTTTCCCAATAGTTAGCTAACTTTTTTCAATAGGTTGCAACCTTTTTTCCTTAGGTTGCAAACTTTCCCCAATAGTTCACTAACTTTTCTCAATAGGTTGCAACCTTTTTTCCTTAGGTTGCAAACTATTCCCAATAGTTCGCTAACTTTTCTCAATAGCTTGCAACCTTTTTTCCTTAGTTTGCAACCTTTTCCCAATAGTTAGCTAACTTTTCTCAATATTCACAACCAATTCCGACCACGTCACATTCAATCCTGAGCTTGTCACAACCAATTCCGACTACGTTACGATCAATTCCGACCTTGTCACAACCAATCCCGATCACTTTACGATCAATTCCGACCTCGTCACACCCAATTCCGAGTACGTTACGATCAATTCCGACCTTGTCACAACCAATTCCGAGCACGTTACGATCGATTCCGACCTCGTTACGATCAATTCCGACTACGTTACGATCAATTCCGACTTTGTCACCTAAATCCTGATCTTGTCACAACCAATCCCGATCACGTTGCAAACTATTCCCAATAGCTTGCAAACTTTTTTCCTTAGGTTGCTAACTTTTTCCAATAGGTTGCATCAGAACATTTTTAGGTCACTAACTTTTTCCAATAGTTTGCAACCTTTTTTCTTTAGTTTGCATCAGAATATTTTTACATCTGCTGAAGTAGAAGTTATAGAAGTTACCCCTACCCTTTCAAAAACAATTATGATTAACACAAAAACAGCGAGATAAACGCAAATAGAAAACAGGCATTCATCAATATGATTGCCAGATCCTATATAATAATAGGTTATTATCTTAAGCAACGAACAGTGAAGCCATAAGCTTTAGTATTATTTACAACAGCCTGCTGTCCTGTCCTTAGCTGTAGATGATAACCATTAACACTACTTGCTGCAGAACTACTCCAATAGATACCAGAATCACCTCGAAATGTGGAAGCCCCACCTGGATTCCAAACCATAATTCCCGAATAATGGAACTTCAGTGCAGCTGTAAACGGAGTACCTCCATTGCTTACAACGTTAGTATACTCTGTCATAGTCGGTAAGCGCCAACCAACGCCCAGCATAATAATACAAGGATCATTTATAGGTGTCCAATCACTGGCTTCATCAATAGCAGAAACCCAAGGTACAGGCGTATGAGTAGTACCGTCGTGCTTATAACCTTGCGAACGATTGAACTGAAAATACCAACCTGAAGATGCTTCAGTGACATCCGCAAGAAAACTTGCCTGATGATCGGCTCCCAGGTTTTGGGTAATCCAACAATGGGAAGCGCCGGACAAACTGGTTTGAACAGCATGATAGGTTACCGCCTTGGTTACCGGAGCACCTCTAACTAAAGCAGTATGCTGGATGTTAAATGTATCGGGACAAATACTGGTTAACACAGCATTAAATCCGGTACCTTCGCTATAGGCTGTGCCGGCAGTGTTGGTTGCATAAGCCCGTATATAATATTTCGGACCATAGGTCAAACCGGTAATGGTACCGGCAAAGTTACCTGTCCCGATAGCAGCATCCGTAATGTGATTATCACTCAGAGTTGGATTACCGGTCAGATTCCAACAGAAGCCTCTGGCACTTACCGAAGCTCCTCCATCGGAACCCACTGCAGCAGAAACACCCGCTGAAGTACCGGTCATAGAAGATGCATCAACTGCTACCTGTCCGACTGATGGTGGAGCAATAACGATTGCGTCTCTCAAACAGCGCAAAGTGAAACCATACGTTTTAGCCTCATTCGGCAAGAAAGGCAATGGACTATTAAATTTAAAATTATAAGCAGTAGTGGTCCCCACGCTGGTACTAGTATAATAATTTCCTTGCGTTCCACGAGCGATCAAAGTTGCCGTACTCCAATCCAAAAAACCACTATTATGAAGTTTCAATGGACTACTATATGGAACACCACCATTGGTTATTACATTGCTATACTCTGTTGAAGTCGGAATACGCCAACCTGAGCCAAGAAGTTGAGTACATGGATCATTAGCCGGTAGCCAGTCGCTGGTTTCATCAATAGCAATCCAGGATAAAGCCGGAGTGCGGGTTGTTCCATCGTGTTTAAATCCCTGAATGCGGTTAAACTGCCAATACCAACCCGCAGACACCTCAGTAGCGTCTGTTAAGGCTGTTGCCTGTTGATCGGCACCCAGGTTCTGCGTAATCCAACAAACTGCTTTGCCCGACAGCGTACTACTCACCGAATGATACATAACAACTTTAGATACCGGAGCACCATCGATGCCGGCAATATGCTGAACGGTAAATGCAGGCGGACAAACTCTAAAACTATTGACTGAGCCATAGGTAGTACCTATTTTATTTGTAGCATAAGCCCGGACATAATAAGTAGGACCTTGTACCAAACCACCCGCAATGGTACCTGTATAAGCTCCAACTCCCAGTCCTGCACTAACAATATTATCGGCCGTTGTTGGAGTTCCCGCTGTATTCCAACAAAAGCCCCGTTCTGTTACCGGAGAACCACCATCGGGAGTAACAGCTGCCGAAACATCAGCAGAAGTGGAAGTCATATTAGCAAAAGTAACATCGCTCACCGAAGGGGCAGAAAGAACAAGTGCATCGCGTAGACAACGTAAGGTTAGCCCGTAAGATTTGCTATAAATAGAAGTCATAGCAGATGCCGAACTCTGGAAGTAGAAGAAGGTCGCATTTGCGACATTTGATGCAGAACTACTCCAGAAAGTTCCCTGCGAAGCTTTTAGTTCCATCGCCCCTGAGCTGCATAAAATATCACCTCCTGCGTGCATCTTTAGTACCGAGGCATACGCATCATTATAGTTTTTCAAACCAGCAGTATTGTTTACATTAGTCCATTCTGTAGCAGTAGGGATACGCCATCCGCTACCCAGTAACAAGTTACAAGGATCGTTAGCCGGCAACCAATCACTGGTTTCACTAATAGCCGTAATCCATGAAGTTGCAGGCGTACGGGTCGTACCATCATGTTTATATCCCTGAGCACGGTTAAACTGCCAATACCAACCCGCAGACGGCTCAGTAGCATCGGTAGCCGAAATGGCTTGTTGATCAGCACCCAAATTTTGAGTAATCCAACAAACTGCTTTACCTGAAAGTGCACTGCTCACCGAATTATACGTAACCGTTTTAGATACCGGAGCACCATTAAATCCGGCAACGTGCGGAACTGTAAATGAAGCCGGACAAACTCTAAAACTATTAACAGCACCATAGCTAGTGCCTACTTTATTTGTAGCATAAGCCCGGATATAATAGGTAGTGTTTTCTGTCATACCTGTAATACTATCGGAAAATGCTCCTATATTATTACCCTCCAAAGCCACATGATCAGCCACAGTCGGATTACCCGTTGTATTCCAGTAGAAACCTCTGGCTGTAACCGGAGCACCATTATCTAATGTAGCAGCAGCAGCTGTCACTGCCGTTTTTGATTTCCCGGTTATAGTTACATCGCTGACTGAAGGCTTGCTGACAACAATTGAATCTCTCAGACAACGTAGTGCAAATGCATATTTAGATTTGGAATTGGCATCAACGCCAGCTATTCCGAGAGAAGACAAAGTGGTATATATACAATACGCATCCGTACTATTAACCTGTGTTGACGACCAGTAATTTGTTTGTACAGATCGGGAATAAAGGATGCCGCCATTGCCCAAAAAGCCGCCGTTATGTATTTTTAGTACTGAATTGTAGGCGTCGTAAGTATTCGCCCAGTTTTGTGGTGCACCTTTAGCATTAGTCCATTCGGTATTCGTCGGAATTCTCCACCCATTTCCCAGTAATAAATTACATGGATCATTTGCCAGTACCCAATCGCTGTTTTCATTAATGGGACTAACCCAGGTTCCTGGAATTCGGGCAGTTGTGTATTGATAACCCTGAACACGGTTAAACTGCCAATACCAACCTGCAGATACATCGGTAGCATCAGTAGCCGAAGTGGCTTGTTGATCAGCCCCTAAGTTCTGCGTAGTCCAACACATCAGTTTTCCTGATATGTTGGTAGCCACCGTACCATAGCTTACCGATTTTGAAACCGGAGCTCCATTAAAACCAGCTACGTGAACAGTGCTAACAGGATTACATTTTTTAAAACTGGTCACTGTAGAACTGTACCCTATTCCAATATTATTCATGGCATAGGCTCTTACATAATAGGTAACACCAGCAGTAAGCCCGGTCATCAGGCTGGTATACGTCATATCCGAGGCACTATAAATAACCTTATGATCGGTTATGGTCGGAATTCCGGTACTATTCCAGCAAAGTCCCCGCTCTGTAATGGCTAAACCTCCGTTTTGCAAAATAGTGGCAGTACCTTGTGCAGTACTGTCAGTCATAGTAGCCGTAGGAACAACAACAGCGCCCAAAGTCGGGGGAACTTTTGCAAGTGCATCGCGCAAACAACGAACAGGAAACCCATAAGCCTTATAATCAGCCTGTACAACACTTTTTCCACTCCAAAATTGTAAATCATAAGCAGCATTTGCACTAGCACTAGTACTACTCCAGTAATCCCCCTGACCACCATGACCTGTGACCCCTGCAGTGATGTCAATATCACCAGCATCATGTAGTTTTAAAACAGAATTATAAGCATCTGTATAAGTTGTCCAGTTTTGCGGTGCTCCATCTACATTAGTCCATTCTGTACTCGTTGGTAAACGCCAATCAGCTCCCAACATAATATTACAAGGATCGTTGATAAGTGTCCAGTCACTATTCTCACTAATAGAAAAAGCAAAGGCTGTAGGCGTATGGGTAGTGCCAACCTGTGCATACCCTAACGAACGATTGAATTGGAAAAACCATCCGCCCGAAGCATCGGTAGCATCTGCAGCAGAAGTAGCAGGATGATCGGCCCCCAGATTTTGTGTAATCCAGCAACGGGAAGCACCGGATAAACCGGTTTGAACAGCGTGATAGGTTACCGCCTTGGTTACCGGAGCACCTCTGACCCCAACGGTATGTTGGATATTAAATGTGTCCGGACAAATATCGGTTAGCACAGCATTAAATCCGGTACCTTCGCTGTAAGCCGTACCAGCCGTATTGGTGGCATAAGCCCGGATATAATATTTCGGACCATAGGTCAAACCGGTAATGGTACCGGCAAAGTTGCCTGTCCCGATAGCAGCATCCGTAATGTGATTATCACTCAAGGTTGGATTACCGGTCAGATTCCAACAGAAACCTCTCGCACTTACCGGGGCTCCTCCATCGGAACCCACTGCAGCAGAAACACCAGCCGAAGTACCAGTCATAGAGGAAGCATCAACCGTCACTTGTCCTACTGACGGTGGAGCAATAACGATCGCATCTCTCAAACAACGAACAGGAAAACCGATCAGCTTATTATCATTCACTAATATAATTCCGCCATTATAAAGCTCATAAGCATTCGTAGTACTCGTACTCGTAGTACTCCAATAATTCCCCTGTGTTCCGCGGCCGCTTAATACGCCACCAGCACCCAAATAACCACTGTTGTGAAGTTTCAATGGACTACTATATGGTACACCACCATTGGTTATTACATTGCTATACTCTGTTGAAGTCGGAATACGCCAACCTGAGCCAAGAAGCCGAGTACATGGGTCATTAGCTGATAGCCAGTCACTGGTTTCATCAATAGCAATCCAGGACAAAGCCGGAGTGCGGGTTGTTCCATCGTGTTTAAATCCCTGAATGCGGTTAAACTGCCAATACCAACCAGCAGATGCCTCGGTGGCATCAGTTAAGGCTGTTGGCTGTTGATCAGCACCCAGATTCTGCGTAATCCAACAAACTGCTTTGCCCGACAGCGTACTACTCGCCGAATGATACGTGACAACTTTAGAAACCGGAGCACCATCGATGCCGGCAATATGCTGAACGGTAAATGCAGCCGGACATATTCTAAAGCTATTGACTGTGCTGTAGCTTATACCAGTTTTATTGATAGCATAAGCCCGAACATAATAGGTAGGTCCTTGTACTAAACCACCCGCAATGGTGCCTGTAAAAGTTCCAAGTCCTAATCCACTTCTAACGACGTTATCAGCCGTTGTCGGAACTCCTGTTGTATTCCAACAAAAGCCACGTTCCGTTACCGGAGAACCACCATCGGGAGTAACAGCTGCCGAAACATCAGCCGAAGTGGAAGTCATTGCAGTAAAAGTAACATCACTTACTGAAGGTGCGGAAAGAACAAGCGTGTCACGCAAACAGCGTAGAGAGAATCCATATGACTTGGTATCAGCAGATAAAACAGCTCCTACATTATAAAAATCAAAACCATTAGTGGTACTACTCGTAGTACTACTCCAATAATCTCCTTGCTGGATTCCACGTCCAGCTAAAGAACTTGAACTATAATTCAGATAGCCACCGTTATGCAATTTCAATACCGAATTAAAAGCATTAGCATTATTTGTCCAGTTTTGCGGTGCTCCATAGACATTCAGCCATTCGGCTGAAGTTGGGATACGCCAACCAGAACCAAGAAGCCGAACGCATGGATCATTTGTAGGAATCCAGTTACTTGTTTCATTGATAGCAACCCAAGCTGTTGCCGGTGTACGGGTTGTTCCATCGTGTTTATATCCCTGAATCCGGTTAAACTGCCAGTACCAGCCCGCAGACGCTTCAGTACCATCAGTCAGAGCGGTTGCCTGCTGATCGGCACCCAGATTCTGCGTTATCCAGCACATCAGTTTCCCCGACAAGTTGGTAGCCACCGTACCATAGGTTACCGATTTTGAAACCGGAACACCATTAAAGCCTGCTACGTGAACAGTAGTAACCGGATTACATTTTTTAAAACTGGTCACTATCGGGCTGTAGCCAACTCCTGTCTTATTAATAGCATAGCCCCTTACATAATAAGTAACACCGACAGTAAGCCCGGTCATCAGACTAGTATACGTCATATCCGAGGCACTGTAAATAACTTTATGATCGGTTATAGTCGGAATTCCGGTGGTATTCCAGCAAAGTCCACGCTCCGTAATGGTTGAGCCTCCGTCTTGCAATATAATGGCGGTACCTTGTGCTGTGCTGTCGGTCATAGTAGCAGTAGGAATAACAACATTGTTTAAGAGTGGAGGCAGTTTTACAAGCGCGTTTCTCAAACAGCGCAATGCAAACCCATTGGCTTTATTATCAGACTGTATAATATTTCCTACATTATAAAGGTCAAAAGCAACTGTAGTGCTTGTACTTGTAGTACTCCAATAATATCCTCGTACTCCTCTAAAACTCAACGCCCCTCCCGTATCCCAAGCCAAATAACCACTATTATGAAGTTTCAACGGACTCGTAAATGGAATACCTCCATTGTTTATCACATTCGTATATTCAGTCGAAGTTGGTATACGCCAATCGGTTCCCAGCATGATATTACAAGGGTCATTAATAAGTGTCCAGTCACTAGTTTCAGTTATTGCACTAATCCATGCTACCGGCGTACGGGTAGTACCATCGTGTTTATAGCCCAACGAACGATTAAACTGGAAATACCAACCTGCTGATACTTCGGTGGCATCGGTTACGGAAGTTGCAGGATGATCGGCTCCCAGATTTTGGGTAATCCAGCAACGGGCAGCACCGGACAAATAAGTTCCTACAGCATGATAGGTAACCGCCTTGGTAGTCGGAGCGCCTCTTACCCCAATGGTATGCTGAATATTAAATGTATCAGGACAAATAGTAGTCAACACAGCATTAAATCCGGTACCTTCGCTATAGGCCGTACCGGCGCTGTTGGTGGCATAAGCGCGGATATAATATTTCGGTCCTACGGTTAAACCGGTAATGGTACCGGCAAAGTTACCTGTCCCGATAGCAGCATCTGTAATGTGATTATCGCTCAGAGTTGGATTACCTGTCAGATTCCAACAGAACCCTCTGGCACTTACCGGCGCTCCCCCATCGGAACCCACTGCAGCAGAAACACCCGCCGAAGTACCGGTCATAGAAGAAGCATCAACCACTACCTGACCTACTGACGGTGTAACAATAGCAATCGTATCGCGTAAACAACGGACAGAGAAGCCATAAGCTTTATCACTTACAACAACGTTACCACTCCCATTGATAAGATAAAACTCGGAAACTGTTGTACTAGCAGATTGAGTAGCACTCATATAATTTCCCTGCACGCCTCTATTTACCAAACTTCCTGTATTATAAGCTAAATAACCGGCATTATGAAGCTTCAAAGCTGAATTATCAGTATTGTTTGACCAACTCTGAGGTACTCCACTCACATTGGTCCACTCGATAGAGGTTGGAATACGCCAACCAGAACCCAGCAAACGGTTGCAAGGATCATTTGCCAATTTCCAATTACTGATTTCATCAATAGCCGTAACCCATGAAGTTGCTGGTATACGGGTCGTTCCATCGTGTTTATATCCCTGAATCCGGTTAAACTGCCAGTACCAGCCGGCTGATTTTTCAGTTGCATCGGTTGCTGCTATTGCTATACTATCGGCTCCCAGGTTCTGGGTAATCCAACAAACCGCTTTGCCGGACAACGCACTGCTAACAGAATGATAAACTACACTTTTGCTAACCGGAGCACCATCAATGCCCGCAATATGTTGAACAGTAAATACCGGTGGGCAAATTTTAAAACTATTGACAGCCCCATAGGCTATGCCGATTTTATTGATAGCATAGGCTTTTACATAGTAAGTAGGACCTTGCACCAAACTACCAATCGTAGCTGTAAAGCTACCGACACCAACTCCACTGGTCAACTTACTATCGGAGATACTCGGATTACCGGTGGTATTCCAGCAGAAACCACGTTCTGTTACCGGAGCACCACCGTCGGGAGTTACCGTAGTAGAGACATCCGTGGAAGTCGAAGTCATAGTAGAGAAAGCAACAGGGCCTACTGACGGTACAGAGATCACAAGCGTATCTCTCAGACAACGTAGCGTAAATCCGTATTTAGATTTAGAATTGGCATCAGTACCAGGTATTGAAAAACTAGCTGATGCGAAATAAGTAAAATATGCATCCGTATTATTGATTTGAGTTGACGCCCAGTGATCACCTTGCACTGTTCCGGTCGCCCTACCGACAAGAGCTCCGAAGAGTAAAAAACCTGCATCATGCAATTTAAGAATTGAATTATAAGCGTCGGAAGCATTTTTCCAATTTTGTGGCGCACCTATGGCATTAGTCCATTCTACAGTAGTCGGAATTCTCCAGCCACCTCCAAGTAACAAATTACAAGGATCATTGGCCGCTAACCAATTACTATTTTCATTAAAAGCACTAACCCAGGTTGAAGGCGTACGGGTTGTTCCATCATGCTTATATCCTTGAATCCTATTAAACTGCCAGTACCAACCAGCTGACGGTTCGGTACCATCAGTAAGTGAAGTGGCTATATTGTCTGCACCCAGATTTTGAGTAATCCAACAACGGGCTGCTCCTGACAAGGTTGTACTTACCGAATGATATACAACCGTCTTATCTACCGGAGCACCATTCAATCCGGCAATATGTTGAACAGTAAACTGTGGTGGACACACCTTAAACTGTGTCACCGTAGTGCTATACGTAGTACCGATACGATTGGTAGCATATGCCCTGATATAATAGGTAATACCTTCCACCAGGCCGGTAATGCTATCGGTAAAAATTCCTATACTATCACCTTCTGCAATCAGATGGTCAGTCGTTGTAGGATTACCGGTGGTATTCCAGCAAAATCCTCTGGCTGTAACCGGAGCTCCTCCATCAGGGCTAGCGGCAGCGGTAGCTGTTACGGCTGTATTTGATTTACCCGTGATAGTTACATCACCGACAGCGGGTGCACTGATCACAACAGAATCTCTCAAACAACGTAAAGAGAATCCATATTTAGATTTAGAATTGGCATCAACGCCGGATATTGCAAAACTAGATGAAGCGAAATAGGTAAAATATGCATCCGTATTATTGATTTGTGTTGACGCCCAGTGATCACCTTGCACTGTTCCGGTCGTCCTACCAACAAGGGCTCCGTTGAGTAAAAAGCCTGCATCATGTAATTTCAATATCGAGCTATAAGCATCCGTAGTATTTGCCCAGTTTTGTGGAGCACCCTTGGCATTCGTCCACTCGGTGCTTGTTGGCATTCTCCAACCATTAGCCAGTAACAGATTACATGGATCATTGGCCGGTATCCAATTACTGTTTTCATTGATGGTAGCAACCCAGGTAGCCGGTGTTCGGGTAGTTCCGTCGTGTTTATATCCCTGAGTACGGTTAAACTGCCAGTACCAGCCGGCAGACGGTTCGGTACCATCGGTAGCTGAAACAGCCTGATGATCGGCTCCCAGATTCTGGGTGATCCAGCATTTGGCGGCTCCCGAGATATTTGTACTGACTGAGCCATAGGTGACTGTTTTGGTTACCGGTGCTCCGTTGAGTCCTTCGACATGAAGAACCGTAAAGGCGGTAGGACAAATCTGGAAACTGGCATCAACGGCACTATAGGCAATACCGATGCTGTTGATGGCAAAAGCCCGGACATAATAGGTCTTTCCTTCAACCAGATTCTTTAGCGTGTCGGCAAAACTACCGATGCCGTTACCTACTTGCAGCGTATCATTGGCAATAGTAGGACGACCCGTTCTGTTCCAGCAGAATCCACGAACGGTAACAGAATCACCGCCATCGGTGATAACCGAAGCCAGCGCATTGGCGGTAAACTTAGTCATATTGGATATCACCACACTGCTCACCCGGGGCAGTACAGCAGGGGTAACCAGGCTATCCAGGTTTCCATAAGCAACGCCTTTGCTGTTGATAGCAAAAGCTTTTACATAGTATTTTGTTCCGGGATCCATTCCTATCACACTATCCCTATAGGTACCGATTGTATCCCGGATATGATCATAGGCTTTGGGGCTACCCACTATCGTAAAGTTCCGGTAACGGCTCCAGCAAACACCACGATCGGTGATCGGCATACCACCATCATCGGTAATATTCCCTCCACTTAGCGCTGTTGCACTATCAAGTGGCAAAGGTGTCAGGGTGGTAAGTGTTGGTAGTCTCACGGGCAAAGT
>Ga0302165_10000179_pt1 | contig 25826 bp, 5 predicted proteins | sample I_Fen_E3_2_FD_193499 | JGI IMG/M metagenome (GOLD analysis project Ga0302165, IMG submission 193499) | Peat permafrost microbial communities from Stordalen Mire near Abisko, Sweden - I_Fen_E3_2 | ecosystem: Environmental > Terrestrial > Soil > Wetlands > Permafrost | place: Sweden: Abisko...
CGTTGATCGCGTACTTCGAAGATCCAACGATTCGACATTTGGCCGATGTGTTGTCGGAGGGGCGGGAGAGTACATCTGATAAGCTCGCCAAAATCTGGGCAGATGTGCTGCATGTCCCCCAAGTTGCCGCCGACGCTAACTTTTTCGATGTCGGCGGCGACTCGCTCAAGGCGATGGAAGTCATTGCCCGAGTGAGCGAGGCAATGCAGGTCGATCTACCGCTGATTGCTTTCTTTGAAGACCCGACGATTGCCCACCTTGCAGAAGTTGTATATGAACTAACGGCCGAAGGAACGACGCCCCCGATCGTGCGTGTGGCCGACCGACGTGAGTTCCCGTTGTCGTATTCGCAGCAAGTGTTCTGGCTGCTGGAGCAGCAGAACGCTGAAGCGGGGATTTATAACAAGCCACGGGTCTTCCGGATTCACGGCAATGTTGATGCCGCGGTAATGGAGCGGAGTCTAAACGAACTCCGCCAGCGGCATGAGGTCCTGCGCGTTAGTTTTGTCTCTGGCGTGAACGGACCCGTGCAGATCGTCGACGACGGCGGGGTAGTGGACTTCGAGGTCAGCGATTTATCAGCTCTAGAGCCGGCTAGGGCCGAGCAAGTTGCGATGAAACTGGCGCTGGAGACAGTGCGCAGGCCCCTCGATCTTGCGGCTGGACAGGTGCAGAGGGCACGACTAGTTCAATTCTCTGACGAGGAATTCCTGCTCTGCATATCCGAGCATCACGTGGTCAATGATGGCTTTACCGGCAGCATACTGCTGGATGAACTGGGCGCTATTTACGATGCCTTTGCCGCTGGAGAGCCCAGTCCGCTTCCGCCTCTGGAATTGCATTACACCGACTTTTCAGTATGGGAGCGTCAATGGATGCAGGGCCAGCGCTTGGCCGACGAAATCGAATACTGGCGCTCGTCGCTGAAGGGCGCACCTACATATGTGAACCTTCCGACTGACTTTGCGCCTGTTGCCGAAGCGGACCGTCGAGGGAATCTGCGTTCTCTCGTGCTTCCGGGGGAGTTGCTGGAGCGCATCCAAGTATTTGCGCAGTCAAACGGAACGACTCAGTTCACCGTCATCACTGCGGCCTTGCGTTTGTTGCTGTACCGCTGGTCGGGGGAGAGCGATTTCCTGCTCGGTACTACCGCCAGTAATCGAAGCCGGAGCGGAACGGAGCGAATGCCTGGCCCGTTCGTGAATCCGTTGCCTTTGCGCAATCCGGTGCAGGTAGCTCAAACGGCACTGCAGCTTCTGAATAGCGAAAAGAAAGCAGTGATGGAGTCGTTTGCGCACCAGGACTGTCCGTTCGCCAAGATTGTGGAGGCGGTGAACCCGGAGCGTACGACCAACGACAATCCGCTGTTTAACGTCGGCCTTGTAATGGAGAACTTCCCGGAAATCAAATTGAAAGGGCGCAATCTCGAAGCGGAGTACCTCAACTTTGACCCGGAAGTTTCGTTGCTCGACCTACGGTTTATCGCAGTGGAAAAGCATGGTGGGCTGCGTCTCTCTTGCGAATACAAGAGCGCACTGTTCACAGCGGAGACTGTTGACTCCCTCTTGCAGGCCTACGCCGATGTCTTGAGCGCAATCGTCGAGAGCGCAGAACGTCCGATTGAAGAATTCGTGCTGCCCGATGCCTTAGTGCGGCAGGCCGAAGCGAGCGCAATCGCACGCCGGCAAGTTGTAGCGATCACAGCAACCTTTACCGCCGAGCCGATCAAGGAACCCTTGGAGTTCTGGCTACAGCAACTCGGCATGCCGAGAAGTATCGAGTTCGCAATGTTTAACCAAGTGTTCCAGCAACTACTGGATTCGTCTGGCCTGTTGGCGTCAAACGTCGATGGGACCAATGTAATCCTGCTGCGGATGGAAGACTTGCGCTCGACTGATACAGACAGCGCTATCGATGTAGCCGTTGGGCTACATTCCTCTGTGGAAGAACTAGCAGCAGCGATCCGCGTCGCTTCCCAGCGGACGGCTGCGTCACTGCTGTTGGTCGTGGGGCCGGCGTCGGAGTGGGCGCTTTCGACGCCGGAGCTTGCTGCGGCAATTGTTCGCGAAGAGCGGGAGTTGCTCAATGCCGTGCGCGGACTCCGCGGCTTGCAAGTTGTCGGCTCTGTGGAGCTGCTGGATTTGTATCCGCTCGCTGACTACGCTGACGATTACAACTACACGATCAGCCACATCCCATACCAGCCGGCGATGTTTGCGGCGCTGGCTGCGATGATCGCGAGGCGCATCTACACCTCGTGCCATGCTGCGGCCGAAGTAATTGTGCTCGATGGCGACAGCATATTTGGCACTTCGGCGAAAGATACTGACCGTACACACCTGGAGGAGTTTCTGCTTGCCCAAGAGCAGGCAAGCGTGATCCTCGCGGTTTGTAGCCGCAGCGATGAAGCTGAGTTGACTAGGCGACTCGACAAAGACGCCGGACGGTTTGGATGGCAGAACATTGCGTCTATGCGTACTGGGGTGCGCGCGATGTCGAAGGCTGTCGGAGAGGTCGCGGAAGAGCTCGGTCTGGGAGTTGGTCATTGTATCTTCGTAACACGAGACCCGATCGATGCTGCCGAAGTACGAACAAGCTGTCCGTCCGCCGTGGTGGCGGAGCTTCCCGCTGAGGCCCAGACAACTCCGGACTTTCTGAAGCACTTCTGGGCGTTCGACAAGCGACCGTCCATCGGGTTGCGGGATGAAGCACCAACCAAACCTGGGCTTTTAGGCTTCGTTGCCACACAGCTTTCGTCTGCGGACAAGATTGCTGTGGCAGTCGAGGGCTCCCGCGCCGTCCGCGCGCTTAGCTCCGAAGCCTACGCGGTTCCGCGGTCGCCGTCGGAAGAATTTCTGGCTGATGTGTGGTCGAGGTTGCTACGAGTGGAGCGACCGAGTATTCACGACCACTTCTTCGCGTTGGGCGGCCATTCCTTGATGGCAGCGCAGGTGGTCGCACGTGTTCGCCAAACGCTCGGTGTCGAGCTTCCCTTGCGCGCGATGTTCGAGGCGCCGACGATTGCTCAGTTTGCGGAATTAATCGAGGCCGAACGTCGGAGTAAGACTGGTGTCGTGGTGCCGCCGGTCAAGCGAGTACCGCGTGAAGACACGTTGCCTTTGTCGTACGCCCAGCAAAGGCTGTGGTTCATCGACCAGCTTGAGCCCGGGAGTCCGGCCTACAACATCTCGGCGATGTACCGATTGCGGGGCACCCTGAATGTTTCGGCGCTGGACCGAACCATTAATGAAATCGTGCGTCGCCACGAGTCCTTGCGTACCACGTTTCACAACGTTGACGGTCAACCTGTCGCGGTACTTTCGCCAGAAGTGTTGATTTCGCTGACGCCACAACAGGTGCCAGGAGCAGACGAACAATCCCGAAAAGAGCAACTTGGCCGGTTGGCACATCAGGAGGCGACGACGCCTTTCGATTTGGCCACAGGACCGCTCGTCCGCGCTAGGCTGCTACGAATCAGCGACGATGACCACGCGCTGCTGATCATCGTGCATCACATTGTCGGAGACGGTTGGTCGGGCAGTTTGATTGCCGGCGAGTTGGCGGCACTCTACGATGCGTTTGCGCACGATCGTCCGTCGCCTTTGACGGAACTTGAAATTCAATATGCCGACTTCGCGGCCTGGCAGCGGCAATGGTTTGATGGCGTAGTGCGCGACCGGCAGGTGGAATACTGGCGTCACCAGTTGGCGGGTGCCCCGGCCGTCCTCGAGTTACCCGCTGATCGCCAGCGCCCGGCGGTGCAGAGCCACCGAGGTGATGTCCGAACGCGCGTCATCCCAAATGAATTGATTGAACGGCTGGCCGTTCTAAGCCAAGAGGCCGGTGCGACGCTTTTCATGACGCTGCTGGCCGCGTTCCAAGTTCTACTGTCCCGGTACTCGGGACAGGAGGACATTGTCGTAGGATCTTCAATCGCCGGACGCAGCTACGCCGAGATCGAGCCATTGATTGGCTTTTTCGTCAACACGCTTCCGCTGCGTATCGACCTCTCCGGAGATCCTACCTTCCGTGAACTTCTGGCGCGAGTGAAACAGGTCGCTCTCGACGGCTACGCCCATCAAGACCTTCCGTTTGAAAAGCTGGTGGAAGAGCTGCAGCCAGAGCGCAGCCTAAGTTATAACCCAATTTTCCAGGTGTTGTTCGCGCTCCAGAACATGCCTCGGCGCCATTTCGAGGCCGCGGACTTGAGCGTCGACCGCTCATCGATCCACCAATCCACTTCCATCCTGGACATGTCCTGGTTCGCATTCCCGACGCCAGACGGTCTATTGATGCGAGTGGAATTCGATACTGACCTCTTTGACGGCACCACCATCGAGCGGATGATGGGCCATTTTGAGCAACTGCTGAAAGGAGTGCTTGACGAGCCGGAGCAGCATATCTGGCAGTTGCCGTTACTGACAGCTGACGAAAGTCAACAGATCCTGGTGACATGGAACGATACTCATCAGGAATTTCCGCGAGAACGCTCGCTCCATCAGTTCATCGAAGAGCAAGTGGAGCGCACGCCAGACGCGCCCGCACTGGTCTTCGATTCTCAACATCTGTCGTACCGCGAATTGAACGGTCGAGCCAATCAGTTGGCACACTGGCTGCGGATGCGGGGTGTCGGACCTGATGTTCTGGTGGCAATTTGCGCCGAGCGCTCGGTCGAGATGGTGGTTGGCTTGCTGGCGATTATGAAAGCGGGTGGGGCCTACGTGCCGCTGGATCCGAGCTATCCGCCTTCGCGTTTGAAGGTCATGCTGGAAGATGCGTCGCCACCCGTGCTACTGACGCAGGAACACCTCCTCGGAGTTCTGCCAGAACATCACACTCCAACCCTTTGCCTTGACCGTGACTGGCAGTCTGTATCCTCCGAGTCGATGGAGAACGCGGAGGTTGTCACCAACGGTAAGAATCTGGCGTACCTAATTTATACGTCGGGATCAACGGGCAAGCCTAAAGGCGTTCCAAATGTTCACCAAGGCATCGTGAACCGCCTGTTATGGATGCAGGATGCGTATCGTCTCGATGGCAGCGATCGGGTACTGCAGAAGACCCCCTACAGTTTTGACGTGTCGGTATGGGAGTTCTTCTGGCCGCTGATGACCGGAGCGTGCCTGGTGGTAGCACGCCCAGAGAGCCACAAGGATCCAAACTATCTTGTAAGCCTCATCGTTGAGCAGAAGATCTCGACGATACATTTCGTTCCCTCGATGCTGCGAATCTTCCTGGAAACGGAGGGTGTGGAACGTTGCGCATCGCTGCGTCGAGTAATTTGTAGTGGCGAGGCATTGCCCTTCGAGTTGCAGCTGCGGTTCTTCGAGCGGCTGGGAGCCGAACTGCACAACTTGTACGGACCTACGGAAGCCGCCGTCGATGTAAGCTACTGGCCGTGCAAGCCGGATACCCGGCTTTCCATCGTGCCAATCGGAAAGCCAATTTGGAACACGCAGCTCTACATCCTCGATCCGCACCTGAATCCGGTGCCGGTGGGAGTTGCTGGCGAACTGCATATCGGAGGGGTCAACCTGGCGCGGGGCTACTTGAAACAGCCAGAATTGACTGCCCAAAAGTTCATTCCAGATCCATTCGGTCGCGAACGGGGGGCGCGTCTTTACAAGACTGGCGACCTCGCCAGATTCTTACCGGATGGAAACGTCGAGTACCTCGGCCGGACCGATCACCAGGTCAAGCTGCGTGGCTTCCGTATTGAACTTGGCGAAATTGAGGCAACCCTAGAGAGCCACGCAAGCGTTTACCAATGCGTGGTCGTGGCCCGCGAGGATGTGCCCGGCGACAAGCGTTTGGTCGCATATGTCGTGTTGAATCCCGGCTCAGGCGGAGAATCGCCCGACACGAATGTTATCGCCGCGCTGAGGGCAGGGCTGAGTGAAAAGCTGCCCGAGTTCATGGTGCCATCGGCCTTCGTGATTATTGCAGCAATACCGCTTTCAGCCAATGGAAAGGTAAACCGCAATGCGCTTCCGGTTCCGGAGTTCTCCCGAGGCGATTCGGATACCTTCGTCGGGCCACGAAATGCAATAGAAACCAAGCTTGCGGAAATCTGGGCAGAAGTTTTACACCTCCCTAAAGTCAGTATCCACGACAACTTTTTCCGTGTGGGCGGCCATTCTTTGCTTGCAACCCAGGTGGTTTCTAGGGTGCGTACATGGTCACATGTTGAGCTGCCCCTGCGCGCCATGTTTGAGGTTCCAACGATTGCGGAGTTGGCAGTGCGGGTAGAGCACTTGCTGGCCACCGCTAATCCCCTGCCGCCGATTCGACGTGTGCCGCGCGATCGATCGCTACCGCTGTCGTTTGCTCAGCAGCGCCTGTGGTTTCTCAACCAACTCGATCCAAATAGCCCCTACTACAACATCCCGATGGCTTTGCGGTTGAGTGGGGAACTGGACGTGGAGGCTTTGGAGAAGGCGCTAAATGAGATTATTCGCCGTCACGAGGTACTTCGAACTGTCTACGTATTGGAGGGCGACAAGCCGGTACAAATTATCTCCTCCGAGTTAAGGATTGGCTTGCCAGTGCAGGATCTCACGCACGTTTCCACCGAACTGCAGGAGGCTGCAGTACGCCAGGAGGCCTTGGATAGCGGACGGCACGTCTTCAACCTACAGACCGGGCCAGTAATCCGCGCCAGTCTCTTGAAGTTGGGACAACAGGATCACGTGCTGCTGCTAAATACTCATCACATCGCTAACGATGGATGGTCGATCTGGCAGTTTGGGAATGAACTGGCGCCGCTCTATGAGGCATTTCGTGACCACCAACCGTCGCCACTGTCCGATTTGCCGGTGCAGTATGGCGACTTTGCGGCGTGGCAGCAAAGCTGGTTGCAGGGTGAGAACCTCTCCCGACAGCTAGACTACTGGACGCGGCAGTTGGCGGGTGCCCCCGAGACACTGGAATTGCCAACGGACTTCCGTCGTCCATCGGTATTGAGCCTGAAGGGCACAACTGAAAAAGCCGTTTTTCCGCGGGAGCTTGTCGATAGGCTAAACGACTTGAGCCGGCAACATGGCGTGACCCTTTTCATGACCTTACTCGCCGCCTACCAGACGCTACTGTATCGCTACACGCACCAGGAAGACATCGTCGTCGGCTCTCCGATAGCCAGCCGTAACCGGACGGAGATCGAAGACCTCATCGGCTTCTTCGTGAACACGCTTGTCATGCGTACCGACTTATCGGGTAACCCGACATTCGTCGAGTTGCTGGAGCGCGTGAGGGCGACCGCTCTCGGGGCCTATAGCAACCAGGATCTGCCCTTCGAGAAGCTCGTCGAGGCGCTCCAACCCGAGCGTGAATTGGGAAGAATCCCACTGTTCCAAGTTTGGTTTGTCCTGCAGAACGCGCCAAAAATAAGTTTGCGGCTTCCGGGTTTGGAATTGCGCGGCATGGACGTGCACAACGGCACGGCTAAGTTTGATCTCGGGCTTTTTACGGTCGAGAAGCCAGACGGATTGTATTGCAGTGTGGAGTATTCTACCGACTTGTTTGAGGCCCGCACGATTCAGCGGTTCCTGGGCCATTTCCGGGTACTTCTTGAGGCGATCGTCGAAGACCCCGAAGGCCATATCAGTGAACTCCCGATACTCACTGAAGCGGAGCGTCAACAAGTCGTAGAGACGTGGAACGCCACTTCCCACTCGTATCCACTCGAGCGCCCGCTCCATCAGTTCATCGAAGATCAGGCAGACCAGACACCGGATGTGTCGGCTTTACAGTTCGAGTCACAGAAGCTGACATACCGCCAGTTGAATGCACGAGCGAACCAGTTGGCGCACCGTCTGCGGAAGATGGGAGTTGGCCCCGACCGACTGGTGGCCGTGTGCGCGGAGCGTTCGGTCGAGATGGTAGTTGCGCTCTTGGGCACAATAAAAGCGGGTGGCGCATACGTTCCGATCGACCCGGACTATCCAACGTCACGTCTCGGTGTGATGCTCCAGGACGCGGAGCCGCCTGTTTTGTTGACCCAGGAACACCTGCTCGACGTATTGCCGGTGCACGACATTCCAACCCTCTGTCTCGATCGCGACTGGCATACGCTGACCGGGGAGCCGACCGACAATCTTCCGATCGTGACCAATGGCAAAGACCAGGCGTACATGATCTACACCTCTGGCTCAACCGGCAAGCCGAAGGGTGTGCCCAACGTACACGAAGGTATCGTTAACCGACTGTTGTGGATGCAGGACGCGTACCGACTTGATAGTTCTGATCGCGTTATGCAGAAGACGCCCTACAGCTTCGACGTATCCGTTTGGGAGTTCTTCTGGCCGTTAATGACCGGGGCATGCCTTGTGGTTGCCCGGCCTGAGGGGCACAAAGACCCCCGCTACCTGGTGGAGTTAATTCAGAAGCAGGAAATCACGACCATGCACTTCGTGCCGTCGATGCTGAGGGTCTTCCTGGAGGCGGAGGGCGTGGAACGCTGCACCAGCTTGCGGCGGGTAATTTGCAGTGGAGAGGCACTTCCTTTTGACCTGCAGCAGCGTTTCTTTGAGAGGCTTGGAGCCGAGCTTCACAACTTGTACGGGCCGACGGAAGCGGCCGTTGACGTCAGTTACTGGCAATGCCTTCAAGACACAACGATGACGATCGTTCCCATCGGGAAGCCGGTGTGGAACACGCAGCTCTATATATTGGACCCCTCCTTGCAGCCGGTTCCTGTGGGGGTGCCCGGTGAGCTTCACATAGGAGGGGTACAGCTGGCACGCGGTTATTGGAAGCAACCGGAGTTGACGGCACAGAAGTTCATTGCCGATCCATTTTCGGCAGCCCGTGGTGGTCGGCTATACAAGACAGGCGACCTAGCTCGCTTCCTCAATGACGGGAATATCGAATACCTCGGACGCATCGATCATCAGGTAAAGCTGAGGGGCTTCCGCATTGAATTGGGGGAGATCGAGGCCACTCTCGACAGCCATCCCGGCGTAATGCAAAGCGTAGTGATGGCACGGGAAGATGATCCCGGAGACAAGCGGTTGGTGGCCTACGTGCTACCCGACCCCGAATACAAAGGCGACGAGTCCGAAGCGGCCGATGCACTTGGCTCGGAGCAGGTGTCGCAATGGACAGAGGCTTTCAATGAGGCGTATAGGCGTGGAGGCGGCGCCCAGGAAGCGACCTTCAACATTACAGGCTGGGACAGCAGCTATACCGGTGAAGCGATCCCCGCCGAACAAATGCGGGTTTGGGTGGAGTCCACGGTCGACCGAATCAAGACGTTGCGTCCGAAGAGCATTTGGGAAATCGGCTGCGGCACCGGCCTGCTGTTGTTCCGTTTGGCGCCCGAAAGTGACCGTTACTACGGTACGGACATATCGCAGGCAGCATTAAGCTTCCTGGATCAACAACGGCAGCGATCCGATCTCCAACTCCCGCAGCTTACCCTTGACCGCCAGGCCGCCCATGAGTTCGATTCCGGTCGCGCCCGGGGTCAGTTCGACGCCGTAGTGTTGAACTCGGTCATTCAGTACTTTCCGGACATCGAATATCTCATGACCGTGCTGGATGGAGCGATCCAGTCGGTTCGTCCGGGCGGCGCTGTGTTTGTCGGCGATGTACGCAACCTGTCGCTGCTGGAGGCGTTTCACACGTCGGTGGAATTGTTTAAGGCAGACGACGCAATGAGTCGGCAGGAATTCAAGCGTCGAGTGCAAAAAGGCATTCGTCAAGAAGGCGAACTGCTGGTGGATCCGAAATTCTTCACGGCGATCCGACAGATGTGGCCGCAGATAACGCACGTGGAAATACAGCTTAAGCGCGGCGGTTTCCAGAACGAGCTGACGCGCTTCCGCTATGACGTTGTCTTGCACGTGGCTAAACATGCTTCGCCGCGAATGGAATGTGCCTGGCTCGATTGGAAGAAGCAGGAGTTATCACGGGTAAGCTTGGCAGAGATTCTGCGGAAGACGAGACCAGAAATGCTGGGTCTGACGGCTGTTACCAACGTGAGGCTGAGTGCTGAAGCTCTGGCAATCGATTGGTTAGTTGGGGACGACGGGGCGGCGACCGTCGGAGACTTGCGGCGATTCATCGCGGAACATCCAGCAGCTACTGCAATCAATCCAGAAGAACTCTGGAGTTTAGAGAACGAGTTGCCATACAAAGTTGAGATACGACCCTCGGCGACTCCGACCGACGGTCAGTGCGATGTGATTCTGCGACGTCGCAATGCACTGGGTGAGGATGCCGATTATACGGTTGCCGAATTCCCCGGAGAGTCTGACACGGTTCGTTCGTGGTCGACTTATGCGAACAACCCGCTGCGTCAACGTGTGGCAGCAAAGCTGGTTCCACAACTTCGACTCTATGTCGGAGGCAAACTTCCTGAGTACATGATTCCCTCGGCCTTCGTCCTGGTGGACGCTATGCCGCTTACTGGGAGTGGAAAGGTTAACCGGCGTGCCCTTCCGGCGCCCGAGCAGCAACTGGGCGACGTCGGCGATTACCGTGCACCGCTGACGCCGGTGGAGGAAATGGTTGCGGCGATCTTCGCCGACGTGCTGCGCGTGGAGCGTGCCGGGCTGGACGACAACTTCTTCGATATGGGTGGGCATTCCTTATCGGCGACGCAGCTTGTCTCTCGTGTTCGGCAGAACTTGCGGGTCGATTTGCCGGTTCGAGCCGTGTTCGAGTCGCCAACCGTGGCCGCACTGGCGCTCGCTGTCGAAAAGAAGCAAAGGGGCGATACGGGGACAATCGTGCCGCCGATCGAGCGGGTATCCCGTGATCAACGGTTGCCGCTCTCGTTCGCGCAGCAGCGCTTGTGGGTGTTAGATCAGATCGATCCGAATAACGCGCTCTACAACATCCCGCGGCCCTTGCGTTTCTCGGGGCACCTAAACGTATCTGCGCTGGAGTCGGCCCTTAACGCGATCGTGGCGCGCCACGAGGTGTTGCGCACAACCTACGGTTCTGAGAAGGGACTGCCGTTCCAGGTGATCGCCTCCGAATTGAAGCAGCCGTTTCGGGTGATTGATCTAAGGTCGCTGCCTGTCGCTGAGCGTGAAAGGGAGGCGCACCGCCTGATCGAAACGGAAGCCGCCACTCCCTTCGACCTTGCCAATGATTCGATGATTCGATGCATGCTCGTGAAATTGGCAGACGACGACCACATACTGTTGATCAACACTCATCATATTGCTGACGATGGGTGGTCGACCGGAATATTGCTGCGTGAGATGACAGAGTTGTATGAAGCTGCCGTGAACGATCGGTCTCCGCAGTTGCCGCCTCTCGAGATCCAGTATGCCGACTACGCTGTGTGGCAGCGAAACTGGTTACAAGGAGAGGGTCTCGACCGTCAGGTCGCATATTGGCGCCAACGACTTGAGGGCGCCCCGCCCCTGCTGATGATCCCCGCAGATCGTCCGCGACCGGAAAAGCCGACCTTCCGAGGCGCGATGCACAGGTCCTTGTTGCCGTTTGGCTTATTGGAGGCTGTGCGTGCTCTAAGCCGCCAGCAGGGAAGCACGTCTTTTATGACATTGCTGGCAGGGTTCCATGCGATGATTTTCCACTACACTCGGCAGCCCGATATCGTATTAGGGACCGACTTGGCGAATCGCCCTACAGTGCAGACTGAAGCATTAATTGGATTCTTTGTGAACCTGCTGGCGGTGCGGACGGACTTGTCAGGCGATCCTACGTTTGTCGAGCTACTGGCGCGAGTTCGGGAGGTAGCACTGGGCGCCTACGCGCACCAGGATGTTCCTTTCGACAAATTAGTGGAGGAGTTGCAACCCGAACGTAGCCTTAGTCACAATCCGCTGGTGCAGGTGTTGTTTGTTCAGCAGAATACGCCCCGCTCGGCGAAGCCCATGCCGGGCCTAGAGATGACTTGGTTCCCAATGGACGTGCCGTCGAAATTCGATCTGGCGGTCTTCGTGTCTGAGACCGCCAAGGGTGCGAGCAATAACTGGGTCTACAGTTGTGATTTGTTCGACGCTACCACCATTGCCCGAATGGCAGGAATGTATCAACTGGTGCTGGAGAAGGCTACGATCAACCCGATGGTGCGGTTGAGTGAACTCCTGGACATCTTGAAAGAGGAAGACCACAAACAGCTCACTGCACAACACCAGGAATTCCGGCAGGCCGGTAGCCAGAAACTAAAGACCGCAAAACGAAAAACGTTATCGTAGGATTCAACTACGGAGGAACCGGGGCCCGATGAGCGATCAGGCAGTTGCAGGATTTCGACTTTCTATTCAGCAAGACCGGACATGGTCGCAGCATGATGGCGGGCGTTGGTGCTTCTGGGCAGAATGCGAGCTTCTTTTAAAAGGGACACTGGAAGGAACGAGCCTTCGCGAAGCCATTCGCGGCGTTGTGTCCCGGCATGAGATATTGCGCACGGTATTTCATCGCCAAACGGGCGTGAGAGTCCCATTTCAAGTCATTCTCGAATCTCCCGATTTCCTGTGGCAAACCCTTGATCTCAGCAATCTCGATGTCGCTTTAGTGAGTGAACAGATTCGCAACATCGTTGGTGAGCGAATTTCCGCATTCGACTTGGAGAAGTCTCCGGCGTTGCAAGCGGTCTTGGCAAAGCTCTCGCCTGACGAGCACCTACTGGTGCTATGCCTGCCATCGCTCTGTGCCGACCTAAAGACTCTTGGGATGCTCGGCCGAGACATTTTTCGTGAGTATACCGGGGGCGGAGCCGAAGCAGAAGAAATATTGCAGTACGCCGATGTGGCCGAATGGCAACAAGACTTGCTGACCGGCGACGAGTCCAAGGCTGGACGTGATTTCTGGCGAGACTACTGCAAAAAGATCGACCTGCCGGCTATGAACACGGCACTGGCCGGCTTTCAGCGGAAGGTGGCGGGCGAATTCGCCCCCGATAGTGTCTTGTGTCAAGTTGAATTGGCAAGATTGGGTGGAAATGCTAAGGGCGTAGTTTCGGATTTTCTGTTGGCAAGTTGGGCGGCCTTTCTCTCCCGTATTACTAGTCGGCCGAGCCTTACAATTGGCTGCCATTTCGATGGTCGAAACTACTCCGAACTGTCCAATGCATTGGGAGCTTTTGCCAAGTACCTCCCGGTTGTTTTCGAGTGTGCAGGCGAGACCACGCTCGGAAGCCTGGTCGCCCAGACTCAGCGTGACATCGCGATGCTGCGAAACTGGCAAGACAGTCTGGCGTGGTCGGAGACTGGCCTGTCGAAGGTCTCAGCGCAGGGTCCTGCCCTGCCGCTCGCATTCGAGTATGCAGAATTGCCCCCATCCGCGATGGTCGGAGGACTGAAAGTTTCTACTGTTCGCGAAGCATCGAATTGCGAGCGGTTCCAGATAAAGTTGACAGCCCACCGCCGCGGGGAAACGCTAAATCTGGAATTCGGGTTCGATTCGTTTCTTGTGGACCGCGCAACCGTCGAACGTTGGAGCAGGCACTTTCTCACTCTCTTGCATGCTGCCGCGGCAGATCCCGACACGCTTTTGAGCCGTTTGCCGTTGCTCAACGCAGGCGATCGGCAGCGGGTGTTAATCGATTGGAACCGTACTGAGGGTGAATATCCACGCCAGCGTTGCATCCATGAGTTGTTCGAGGCGAAGGTGGCGGCTACTCCTGATGCTCCCGCGGTTCGCTGCGGCGATGAGTGCCTAACGTTTCAGCAGCTCAACCACCAGGCGAATCATTTGGCACACTATCTTCGCAGCAATGGTGTAGGCGCGGATTCGCTTGTTGGGCTTTGTCTGGACCGCAGCACTAACATGATGGTCGCAGTCATGGCGATTTTGAAGGCCGGTGGCGCGTACGTGCCACTCAGTGCTGAGCATCCCAAGTTGCGGCTGGCTCAGCAGTTGACGGGTGCCGCAGCGTTGATCACCGAGGCAAAGTTTGAAGGCCTGATGCCCACTTTCGAGGGGCACACTGTCCTGATTGACCGTGGTCAGGAGCGATGGTTGAACGGGCCTTTCACGAATCTGGACTCCGTGAATACGCCGGAGAGTCTAGCCTATGTCATTTATACCTCGGGATCGACCGGCACTCCGAAGGGCGTGGCCGTTAGGCATCGGAATCTCGTCAACTATACGGAGTTCATTCAGCGGCGTTTAGAGCTCGAAAAATATCCTCAGCCGTTGCACTTCGCAACTGTGTCAACGCTCAGCGCGGACCTCGGAAACACTTGTATATATCCGTCGCTGATATCTGGCGGATGTCTGCACATTATCGGACAAGAGATTGCCGCCGACAGTCAACGGCTGCGGGAGTACATGGAGAAGCATCCGGTTGATGTTCTGAAGATCGTCCCATCCCATTTGACCGCCCTACTCAGCTCGGGTGGCGGTGCTGATGTGCTGCCTTGCAGGTTTCTCATTCTCGGCGGGGAAACATTTACGCCTGCCCTCATGGAGAAAGTCGTCGCAGCCGGCGGATCCTGCGAAATACTCAACCACTATGGCCCTACAGAAACTACGGTGGGCTCGCTGACGCTTCGATTGAAGGACTTTGATTGGAAGAACACTGTTGCACAGACTATTCCGATTGGAAGACCTATTGCGAACACGCGGATTTACGTACTCGACGCGCACGGCGAACCTGCTCCCATTGGCGTCGCTGGGGAACTCTATATTGCAGGCGACGGCGTGACGGCAGGCTACATCAACCAGCCCGATCTCACCGCCGAGCGGTTCGTTCCCGAACGATTCGGCTCCGGGACGGATGCAAAGATGTATCGTACTGGCGACCTCGTGCGGCTATTGCCCGACGGGAATGTCGAGTTCCTAGGCCGCGCGGATGATCAGGTAAAGATTCGTGGGTTCCGGATTGAATTGGGTGAGATCGAGACCGTCCTGCTGAGACATGCTGGAGTTAGCCAGGCGGCTGTCCTTGCCCTAACTGACGAGAGAGGCGATAAGTCTCTTGTCGCCTACACGGTGGGATCAGCTAACAGTGACGAACTGCGGCGTTATCTGCGGGAATGCGTGCCCGAGTACATGGTTCCAACGGTGATTGTCGTACTGCCCAAGTTGCCCCTCAATGCCAACGGAAAGATTGATAGGCAAGCACTTCCCAAGCTCGAGGACATACGAACAAACACGAAAGAGTCTGTCGCGCCCAGGACGCCTAGCGAAGAGGTTATAGCTTCGATTTGGGGAGAGGTATTAAAGCACGATGGTCTGGGTGTCGACGACAACTTCTTTGAAATTGGCGGCCATTCTCTGCTTGCGACGCAGATCGCTTCAAGGTTGCGGGAGCACTTCAAAACGGCTGTGCCCGTACGAGCGATCTTCGAGTCACCGAGCATTGCGGAATTGGCTAAGCGGATGGATGCAAATCGCCGCGAGGAGCAGGGAATGGTCCCTCCTCCCATCACTTCTGTACCGCGCAACCTTAATCTGCCGCTGTCGTTTGCACAGGAACGGCTGTGGGTGCTGGACCAGCTCGAGCCGAACAACCCGCTCTACAACATCCCGCGCACCATGCGTATGAGGGGACCTTTGCGCACCGACATCTTGGAAAAGGCAATCAATGAGATTGTGCGGCGGCACGAATCTCAGCGAACCACCTTTGCGGTCAAGGACGGCATGCCCGTTCAGGTAATTTCCGCTGGCGTGACTATTCCGTTGTCCATTCAAGATTTGACGGCAGTTCCGGAGACCTCGCACGAAGCTGAAGTTCGCCGGGCCGCTGCCGAAGCAACGATGCGTCCGTTTGATCTCTCGGTGCCGCCGCTCGTGCGAGCGCAGCTGTTCCGGCTATCTGCAGACGATCATGTGCTTCACCTCACCATGCACCACATCATCAGCGACGCCTGGTCGGCGGGACTCTTCCTGCAGGAACTCGGCGTGCTGTACGAGGCATACTGCGCGGGCGGTTTGTCTCCATTGCCGGAACTGCGAGTTCAGTACGCTGATTACGCAGCGCAGGAGCGTGAGTGGCTCCAAGGCGAAGTGCTGGAGAAGCAACTTGCGTTTTGGCGAAATCGTCTGAAGGGTGTTCCTCCGGTTCTGGACCTGCCGCTCGATCGCCAGCGTCCAAAGGCCAGGACGTTTGCCGGCGCGTGCGAGATGCTACACGTGTCGCAAGATCAACTCAACGCGTTGAAACACCTCGCGCGCCACGAAGGGACCACCCTCTTTATGGTGCTGATAGCCATTTACCAGACAATGCTCTCGAAGTACTCAGGCGAAGAGCAGATTGTCGTTGGTACAGACTTGGCGAATCGCATGATGCCGGAAACAGAGCGGATGATTGGGTTCTTCATCAATCTCTTGGCTGTACGCACGGATCTGTCTGGTAATCCGACCTTTCGTGCCTTGCTCGGGAGGGTGCGCGAGGGCCTTCTTGAATCATATGCTCACCAGGAAGTACCGTTTCCCAAGATCGTCCAAGAAGTCCAGCCAGAGCGCAGCGCGACCCATAACCCTATTGTGCAGGTCCTTTTCGTCATGCAAAACGCGCCCCGTGCCAGGCGGACTCTCGCAGGGCTGCAGTTGGAGCCTTTTGATATCCCTGTTACAACCTCAAAATTTGACATGGCGTTGTTTGTAGCTGAACGTCCGGAGGGGTTGTTGGGATATTGGGTCTACAGCACAGAGCTATTTGATCAATCGACGATTCAGCGTATGTTGCGCCATTTTGGAAATCTGCTGGAAGCGGTGCTCGCTAATCCAGATGCAAGGCTGAGTTCACTGGCGATGCTGAGTCCCGAAGAAATTGCCGGGCAGCAGGCGGAGAAGCAATCTCGCAAGCTATCACAATCCAGGAAGCTTATGAAGACTGCACCTGAGGCGGTCGGATTGACTGGTGATTCAGGGACGAAGTGACCACGCCAGAGGCTGGCGCTGGCTCTATCTCGATCGCCATGGCAGCCACATAGCCGGGCTGTACGACAACGTCACGCAGTTCCCACCTCGCAGCTTCACGACTGTTGGGTCGGGTAGCGAGAAGCGCCGCTTCCGAGCGCGGATCAAGCGACACATCAAACCTGTTTAAAGGGTGAGACAGTCCCTCTCCGACGGCTTTAATAAAGGCTTCCTTCCTCGTCCAGCAACGGAAGAATGCCTCGTGTCTCAGCTCGGATCGCAGACCGCGCAATACCGCACGCTCTGATAGCGAGAAGTATTTGTCGGAAATGTCCAGCGGCTCAAAGTCGTGTCGCACTCTCTCGACGTCGATGCCGATCCTGTGGCGCCGGGAAAATGCGAGAAGGGCTAAGCTTGAGCTGTGCGAAATATTGAATTGGATTGGTTGGTCTTGTGCTTGGGCAACCAAGCCTGGCCGCCCATATTCAGAGACCAAAAAGTTTAATTGATCGGCTTGGAGGCTTTGGTATGCCGCCAGTAGGAGGCGGAGAGTGGCACGCGACACGACGAACTCAACGCTGTCGACTAGAAAGCGAAACCGGCCGGCCCGCTTTCGTTCGTCATCTGACAATAGATACGTGAATTTCTCTAAGCTGGACGCAGCAAGGGCCAGGTCCTGAAACCATACATGAACCTGTCCTTCGAGAAGTGGCGGAATTGCCCATCTGCCAGGAGTAGGCTGACACGTATGATACACGACAGTGGAAGCGCCCTCGGGTAACGTGTTCATTGCGTCTGTAACTTTAGTTGGCTAATCACGTTCGAACAAGGCTTGCATCCTGTTCAGATGCGCCGCTCCGCACCTCTGTTTGCCCGAGGTAATCGCGCAGAACCCGACTCACGAGTTGTAGATGTGGTTCGCGGAGAACTTCGTGATGATTGGCATTAATCTCGTAGGTCACTACCCCGCCGTTGCTGCGCAAACCCCAACCCATGAGTGGATCGTCGACATAGTAATAAGGCTGTTTAGGCCGCTTGAAAAGTACGACAGGCGCATGAAACCGCGGGGGTTTGAAATCCTCTGGCCAATAGGCCTCAGCCCACGGTTTTGATGCCTTGGATCTGCCCATCCACAGTAGCGCCCTCTTAGTGAGCGCGCTACGAACCCAGCCGACTTTCTCCGACCAAGTTGCCCGGCCTAGCCAAAGGAGGCGTCGCTGAACTCCCAATAACCACCATCCCCAGCGCCGGTGTGCTTGCTCCAACACCCACGTGTCGAAAATCGCAAACAATGCCACCGTCTGCCCCTGCGCTTCCAACTGAAGGATCATCTGCTCAGCAATCTGGCAACCGCCGCACATTGCAACGATGTAGTAAGGGCCTTCCGGCTGTACGGCTCGCATGCCCGCGATGTACTGCTGTGCCAAGGCTCGGAGTTCGCCCCAATTCAACGGGCGGCCGTCTACCACTGGGCCCGAGGCCTGCAACTTGTAGAAGGTTTGGTTCGCTCCGAGGTTTCTGCCCAGCAAGGCATACCCCAGAGACCGCACACCAGGCGCCGCTACAGCGAAGACGGGCGAAACGCAGGCCTGCCCCAACTGGTACTCCATCACCAAGGGTTCGGGGGCTGCTTCCAATCCTTCACGCAAGAGTTTCGCCTGTGAGGCAACAGTGGCTCCATGGAAGAGGCTGGCTAGAGGGACTTTGCGCCCCACCACCTTTTCGACCTCCGCCAAAAGCCTGACCGCCAGCAGTGAGTGACCACCGAGGTCGAAGAAATTGTCGTCCATCCCGATCTTCGACACGCCGAGCGCACGTTCCCAGACCCGCAGCAGCATCAGCTCGAATTGGTCTGCCGGGGCCGTTCTGGTAGTAGCTTCAGCTCGTGACCAGTCGGGGACGGGCAGGGCACGGCGGTTAACTTTCCCATTTTCGGTCATGGGCAGCGCGTCCAGCGTCACAAATGCAGAAGGAATCATGTAGCCGGGCACGCTTCGCTCTAGGTGAGCGCGAACTAAACTTACGTCGATGTGGCGGCCCGCTTTATGAACCATGTATGCCACCAGGCGCCTATCACCAGGTCGCTCTTCTCGCACCACGACGACCACTCGTTCGAGGTCGGGGTGCTGCAGCAGCACCGTCTCGATTTCACCCAGCTCGATACGGAAACCGCGCAGTTTCACTTGGTGGTCAACGCGTCCCAGATAATCGATGTTGCCGTCTGGTAAATATCTCGCGAGATCGCCGGTCCGGTACATACGGGAGTTCGAGCCATCGCTATACGGATTGGCTATGAATCGCTCGCTGGTAAGGTCGGATCTGCCGTAGTAACCCCTAGCCAGGCCTTCGCCTGCCAGAAACAACTCTCCAGGCACCCCGATCGGCACAGGTTTGCCTTCTTTGTCCAGTATGTAAGCTTGTGAATTCGCAACCGGTTTACCAATGGTAACGGTGGATCCTCGGCGCACTAACGTGAACGTAGAGTAGGTAGTGTCCTCCGTCGGGCCATACAGGTTATATACGCGCTCGGCCTTAGTCGTGGCGTAGATCTCTTCGACGAGCGCGTCTGGCAATGCTTCTCCCGCCAGATTGACAGTGGCTACGGACTCCGGTACACCGCCCATTCGCAGCAACTCGGCAATTGCCGACGGTACGGTGTTAATAAGCGTAACTTCGTCACGGAAAGCGAGTGAAGGTAGAAAGAGCGCGTTCTCCACCACGATTACCTTTCCACCCACGCTCAGTGGCACAAACGTTTCGAAGACCGACAAATCAAAGCAGATGGAGGTGGAAAGCAGGACTCCCGCTAGCTCCCGCAGAGTGAATACTTGCTGGGCCCAGTATACGAATGCCGCGACATTGCGGTGCTCGATGGCAACCCCTTTGGGGCGGCCGGTTGAGCCTGAGGTGAACAACACGTAAGCGAGGTTTTCTGGTGCTACGGTACTCTTCGGATCAGTGGCCGGCTCCCGCGATATGGCATCCCAGTCCTGATCAAGTAGAACTCGTTGACCTGCGAAATCCGGAAGGTCATCGGAAATCGATTTCTGGGTCAGCACCAAGTGAGCGCACGCGTCTTCAAAAATGTTGTGGATGCGATCTTTGGGGTAAATCGGATCAAGTGGCACGTAAGCACTGCCCGACTTGAGAATTCCCAGTATCCCGACGAGCATGTGAGCCGTTCGTTCACTATGGATACCGATGAGTACATCGGGGCCGGCTCCGCGCTTGATGAGGTAGTGTGCGAGTTGATTTGCGCGGTCATTCAATTCGCGGTACGACAAGAGCTCACTAGGGCATGCCACCGCTGTTGCGTCTGGTGTCTTTTCAGCCTGGCGCGCGACAAAATCGTGGAGTCGAGTATCCCGGGGAAATTCGACCGCGGTGTGGTTAAAATCTACAAGTATGTGATGGCGCTCACTGTCGTCAAGCAACGGTAACCGCGAAATTGGCCGCTCGGGATCCGCCAGAGCTAACTCCAACAAACGGAGGTAATGGCGCAGCATCCGGTCGATAGTGTCGGCGTCGAACAAGTCGGTGTTGTACTCCACCTTCCCGCTCAAGCCATCGATGCCTTCGAGTAGGAAAAATGACAAGTCAAACTTGGCGGTGGTGCCAACAATGCCTCCGAGCGGCTGCAATTTTAGGTCAGCGAGTTCGAATGATCGGCGCGCGGCGCTCTGTAAGGAAAATAGAACCTGGAACAGTGGGTTGTAGCTGAGACTGCGCGCGGGTCTCAACTCCTCGACGAGTCGCTCAAACGGCATGTCTTGGTGTGCATACGCGCCCAAGGCCGTCTCTTTAACCCGTGCGAGCAAGTCTCTAAACGATGGATCGCCATCCATGCGGGTTCGCAGCGGCAGAGTATTAGCGAAGAGCCCGATTAGACCTTCCACCTCGGCGCGATTGCGATTGGCGATCACGGCGCCAACCAGAATGTCGTCTTGGCCTGTGTAACGAGCCAGCAGCATATAGAAAGCTGCCAGTAGAGTCATGAATTGTGTTGTTCCGAACCGACGGTTCGCGCTGGCCACGCTATCTGAAAGCGCTTTTGGCAATGTGAACGACTTGGAAGCTCCGCGAAAGCTCTGAACGGCTGGACGCGGCCGGTCGGTGGGCAAATCCAATGTTGTAGGCGCGCCCGAGAGTTGCTGCCTCCAGTACTTGAGCAGGCCTTCGAGTCCTGGCCCTTGCAGATAATTGCGCTGCCAAACTGCATAGTCTGCATACTGCAGAGGGAGTTCCGGCAATGAGGCAGAGTGTCCACTGGCGTGAGCGCGGTAGAGGGCAGCTAGCTCAGTCACCAACACGCGTCGCGACCAACCGTCGAAGGCTATGTGGTGCGTCGTGACTAGAAGTACGAAGTCGGTTTCGCCTAGGTGCAGCAGCGTAGTGCGAACCATGGGGCCGGTTTTCAGGTCCATCGGCGTCTGCGCTTCGTTGATAGCGGCAGCCTGGGCCTCACGCTCGGGATTCGCCGCTTCCCTCAGGTCAGCCTTCACCAGCGGAATGTGCTGCCAGGGCGAAACGATTTGAACCGGATGCCCCTCGACTACGTCGAACGTAGTCCGCAGTACTTCATGTCGGCGCACAATTTGGTTAAGGCTTTGTTCCAGCGCCTTAGCGTTTAGCTGGCCGGTTATTCGAATTGACCAGGGAACAAGATATGAAGTGCTGTGAGGATCAAGCTGATGCAGGAACAGCAGCCGCTCCTGTGCAAACGTGACGGGAAACACGTACACCTGCTCCGCCGCAGGAGCCTGTGTAGGGCTTGATCCTGCCGTAACCGTGCCAGTTGTGCTTTGTGCTCCCATCGCAGCGATCTAAGTGCCCCCAGGACCTAAAACTGATTCGGATGCTAGTTCTGCGTATTGTTCATTCTGTCGACATCCACTCCATCGACAATGTCGCCGAGTGCTACCACGATCTTGCGAGGTCCCACATAGGAATCGCGCGCGTGCGCCACAAGCATATTGTCCAGGGTAACCATGTCACCCTCCTGCCACGTGAAACGCACAGCATTCCTCTCGTAGACCTCACCCACATGGTCCATGACTGCGTCTTCTATCTCCGATCCATCTCCGTAATAAACGTGGCGGGGTAGATCTTCACGCTTGTAAATGGAGAGCAGCGAGTTCCGGACGTCCGGATCAAGGCAATGCACGTGATGTAGTTGAACCTGATTAAAGAAGGACAACTCGCCAGTTACAGGATGGCGAAGTACGGCACGGCAACGCTGCTTGACGCGCAGGTCGTCCTTGCCGACCCATTCGCAAATGAAGCCTTGCTTCGCACAAGCCTCTTCCACCACCGCACGATCGCTCGTCTGAAAAAAATGCTGCCAGCTCACGTCCAGCCCGTCAGAAAAGTTGCGGACGTACATTAGCCCTTTTTCTTCGAAGTCCTTACGGATAACCGGATCCAGTTGTTGATACACCTTGCGGCAATCTACCACCGGCGAGCACCCGCCTTCCTTGGCCGCAGTCACACAGAAAAAGCTGATTCGTGTCGGCCAGCGGTTCATATGCGAGCTCTCATTGTGATAGAGAATGCACTTGTCTTCCGGATATGGGGTTGAGGTGTAGATCTTGCCGCCGGCGCCTTCGCGGGGCAGATCCCCATATTCTGAGTAAATCTCGTTGTACACACCCGCTGCAACCCGCTCAAAGTCTTGCGGAGTCTTGAGATTGAAGCCTCGGAAAAGAATCCCACCGTGGAGATGCAATTTCTGCGCGATGTACTCACGGTTGTTGCGCGCCCAGTCCGCCAGGTCGACTTGGTTAGTAGCTGGCTCAATCACCAAAGGCAATGGTTGCTCCGTACTCACCTGGCTTTCGCGGACAGGGTTGAAATGTGACAAATCCACGACTCTGCGCCGGATTATGCCCATGGTCTTAGTAGGCGCCGAATTGCTGCTCATAACGCTTTACCTCGGTTCGTGCTGAATGTCGCTTCTCGGAGCCTCGCTCCGTTGCTCGAGTCGAAGCGGGGAGCCAATTCCTTGGCCGTGACCGCCACCAGCGGCTCATTCATGATGTCGCGCCGGCTGTCGAGTCCGCCGTCGCCCACAACGTGGTGCTGAAATGTGGTTGCAAGTCCATCCCAGCCGAGATTCTGTCCGTAGTCAAGCGCTCCACTCCCGTGAAACAATGTCACCGTTCCGGCGTAGTGCTCCGGGCGATACATTTGTTCGGCCTCTCCCAGCATCTCGGTGACGTACATCGTCCGCATGTTCGGAGGAATGCGAAGGCCCATCTTGAACAGGGTTCTGTAAGTGATCCTGCTGAATAAGGGAACCGCCCGCCAATAGATTGCCCGGCACAGATTTCCTACTGTTCGTAGTGGAGATGCAAATGCCGCAGCAAGCCGAGTCCTGAACGCCCGTTTTTCTAAAGGCGGAGGAGCGGGTGGCGCGACCTGATGGTTAAACCGCAACGGCGCGCTAAACAGAGCCAGTAGTTCAATCCGCTCCCCTTGCAGATGCAGCATCCGCGCCATCTCGAAAGCCACGAGTCCGCCGAAACAATAACCGCCCAAATAGTAGGGACCTAGAGGCTGCACTTCGCGAATTGCTGCCAGATAATTGTCGGCCATCTGCTCCACAGTCAACCGTTGGAAGCGCTTACCGTCCATTCCTTCCGGCTCGATGCCGTAGAACGGCTGGGCCGAGTCAAGATGGCCTGCCAACTGGTGCAGGAACAGCGTGCTGCCGGCTCCCCCGTGAACGCAGAAGAACGGAGGCTTCGTGCCGTGCGGCTGAATGGGAACCAGCGTCGAGTATTCGTGCGCGTTGCCGGAGGGCTCTAACTCCCTGGCAAGTTGTTCTACGGTTGCTGATCGGAACAGAGTGGACAGCGGCAATTCCTTGCCGAATGTCCGCAGGATTTTCGTAAACAACCGCGCGGCCATCACCGACCGACCACCTAAATCAAAGAAATTCGCGGTAACGGAGATTGGGCGGACTCCTAATGTTTCTTCCCAAAGAAGAACCAGCTTCCGTTCGGTCTCATTTCGCGGGGCGACGTATTCCACCTGCTCTTCAAAGTCTTTCAAACTCGGAAGCGGTAGAGCCTTCCGGTCAACTTTGCCGTTCGGCGTCAGGGGGAACTTGACCATTTGCACGTAAGCGGAAGGGGTCATGTAGTCGGGCAATTGCTTGCCAACATGTTCACGGAGATTCGCTGGACTAAGAGTGTCCGGCACTTCCGGTACATAGTAGGCAATCAGCCGCTTGTCGTCCGGAGTGTCTTCGCGGGCCACGACAACCGCTTGGTGTACTCCCGAGTGCTGCTCAAGGACCGCCTCGATTTCGCCTAGTTCAATGCGGAACCCGCGAATCTTGACTTGGTGGTCGATTCGGCCGAGGAACTCGACATTTCCGTCCGGCTTGTATCGCGCCAGATCGCCGGTGCGATACATCCGCGCATCGGGCAGGGAACTAAATGGGTCAGGTATGAACTTCTCTGCTGTCAGTTCAGCTCGTTCGAAATACCCGCGCGCCAGCCCCTCGCCGCCGATGTAGAGTTCTCCCTCGGAGCCACCCGCAACAGGTTCGCGGCTCGAGTCAAGAACGTAGAAAGTTGTATTTGCTATGGGTTTGCCGATGGGTACCAGCTTGTCGTCTTTGCCCTCGACCTGGTACACACTCGACCAAATTGTTGTCTCGGTGGGGCCGTACATGTTCCAAACCGAGCGGCAACGCTCGGCCAGATGCCGCGCAAGATCCGCTGAAAGCGCCTCTCCCCCAACCAGTGCTTTCAAATTGGAGTCGCCCCGCCATCCCGACTCCATCAACACTCGCCAGGTGGTCGGTGTCGCCTGCATAATGTTGGTTCCGCTTGTAGCCATCAACTGCATCAGCAGACGTCCGTCCATCGTCGCTTCGCGTGAAGCAATAACCAATCGCCCTCCTACCAGTAAGGGCAGGTACATTTCCAATCCAGCGATATCGAACGACAAGGTGGTGACGGCCAGGAGTATGTCCTGGGCCGTCATTCCAGGCTGGCGTCGCATAGAGTACAGGAAGTTCACCACGCTGCAGTGTTCTAGTTGGACACCCTTAGGCCGTCCGGTTGAGCCCGACGTGTAGATGACGTAAGCCAGGTTGTGCGGCCCAACGTTGGACATCACCGGTCCGCCGTTTTGGCCTTGGAACGCCTTCCACTCCGCGTCCAAGCAGACTATCTTGGCCGAAGTCTTCGGTAGCGACGAAATCAGCGACTCTTGACTCAACAGCACCTGCACTCGGGCGTCATCGAGCACATACTTAATGCGATCGCTCGGATACGCCGGGTCGAGCGGCACGTATGCTGCGCCTGACTTTAGGATTCCAAGCAGCGCGACAACCATCTCTAACGAGCGGTCAATACAGAGTCCCACGAGCGACTCGGCGACGATCCCTTGCTGTTGCAGGAAATGAGCTAGCTGATTCGAACGAACTTCTAGCTCAGCGTAAGTGAGTGACTTGCCATCGCACTCAATGGCCACAGATGCAGGGGTGCAGCGCGCACGTTCTGAAAGGAGATGGTGCAGACAGCGGTCTCGTGGGTAATCCGAGTACGTCTGATTTGCTTCCCATGCCGCCTCAGGCATCGCCGTGTTTAGTTTCCGTAAGTGCGCGTGGAGAGCCATCGCATCACTGCCGGTAGCTGCAGTCGGCACTTCGGGGGCAAACAGATCCATGAGCTTGGCCAGAAAGGCGAACCAGTCAGAAACGTACTGCTGACGCCAACACGAGTACTCAACTTATAGGGCGAATTGCTAAGGAAGTCAATAATATTCTATTTGGCTCCTTGGGGGCTAAAGTCATTAACATCAATAAGATGAATGTTGCAAGTCGGTAGTTTGCGACGTATAGGTGGGAAGCAAACAGCACTTTGGTGGCAGGGAATGATAAGAAAATTACAGATCCCATATTTCACCATTGGGTAAACAGAAAATAGTTTAATTTTTTGGGGCTCGGTACGCTTCGCGGGACACGCGAGCAATGGAGGAAACTCCGACCTGGAGACCCAAACCGCTGACTGCGTCCACGGCACTCG
>Ga0302165_10000180_pt1 | contig 25781 bp, 28 predicted proteins | sample I_Fen_E3_2_FD_193499 | JGI IMG/M metagenome (GOLD analysis project Ga0302165, IMG submission 193499) | Peat permafrost microbial communities from Stordalen Mire near Abisko, Sweden - I_Fen_E3_2 | ecosystem: Environmental > Terrestrial > Soil > Wetlands > Permafrost | place: Sweden: Abisko...
CGTCAACAGCATTTATAGTTATATTTTGAGTTCCGTCAAATGATACACCATTTATAGTCCTCGACGTTTGCAATTTTGTCGCAGTTCCCGCGTTTCCCGTTATATCAGTTTGGTCTCCATGATTAACCCCCTGAACAGCATTAAGAGCGGTTATATTGGCGTGAATATCGGTAGAGTATGTGCCAGTGGGCTGTTTACCGTTTAAAGCGGTCTGCGTAGCAGAACTAATCGGCTTATTTATGTCTGATGTATTGTCTACGTTTCCTAATCCTACTTGAGCTTTAGTAACTGAGTGAGGATTAGCTGTATTTGTAACGTGTGGCTGAATCTTAGCTGATAAAGTATCTGCGACAAGTGATTTGCCAGTCAGCTTATCAACTTTACCTGCCAGTGCAGCCGGTAAACCGGTTACTTGAGGAATGGGAATTGTACCTTGCGAATACGCCATCGCACTGCACAAAAGGAATAGTGAAAAGATTAGTTTTTTCATAATGGATAATATTTTATAGTTATTTTATTTCCTGCTAGTGGTACTGGTGTGAATGTTGCAGTTTTTAAAACTGGGTCTAAAATTGGCTCAGTCAATAATGCCCCATCGAAAAATGTTGAGTCCTGGTTATAATTGAAATCAAATGGTAAAGCAAATACTGAAGTACCCTCAATCACATAAGTGCTTTCATTCATAACTCCGTCAGTAGTTATGATGACGGCTTTTTTCATGTATACAGTACTTCCAACTCCTCCGCTAGTTACTTGAGTAACTACACGAATTATAAATGCAACTGTATAGTAAGGAGGTCTATTCTCGTGTGGGGCTAATGCCGCTTTTGCATCTGATAGAGATGTTTTAAGCTTCGTCCCTCCGGTTGGTTTTATTCCTTGTTGAGATCCTGTTCCGTCAACTGTGCCTGTGAAACAAGGTGTGTCATGAGCATGTGGCTGCACTCCTGATTGATTACCAGTAAGAAGTACCTCTTTTAATCCTCCAGTCTTACCGATTGTATTATAATCAGGTTCATTAGGGTCATAACCAACTAAGAAAAACTTTCGTAAGTCAGGGATAACAACCCCATTGACTGGAACTCCATTATTTCCGTTACAAAGCCTATAGTCAGGTGATATGTCAGAAGCTAATCCAACATACAATTCTACTGCATTGTGATGACCATTGTAGAACTGTTGTGTTGGTACCGGATTCTCTGGTTGTGCCTTTACTCCTGTATCGGTCGTCCCTATAAACCAATTGCCATTCGAACCAATAGTAGGAGTTATTCCAGGCTGGCCGTAAAGAGATTCGATCCATTCCGACTCAGATTTAATCGGAACGTCAGTCGTTATGTCAGTGTATATTTCATAGGCTGATTTACCCTGATTAGTAGAACTTCCAACCAATGCAATAAAATCGCTATAAGTAACATATTTAGGAAGCCCGGAGAGAACATCACCAACCATAATTCGGTCAGTTCCTACCATCTCCGTTTTCCGTTCCATTCCATCCCAAAATCTCATCGTTTAATCTCCTATGGCTTTAAATTTACATTTTGGTTTAAAATTGCGCTGATCTCTTTTTTCTTTTCCGAAATTCAAAAATTCAACACATTGCTTTAAGTACTCAAGCCCTATTTTTTCGGCATCGTTAGCGATTATGATTATTGTTTTGTAATCGACCGGCTCACTGAATTGGCCTTGCTTTTGAACCATTCCGAAAGCTGTAGCATTTACATTCTGATTACGGACGAAGCGAGAATAAACAAGATAACCCATAGCCTTTTTTAAGCCCTCACAATGTCTATTGTCTTCATCGTAGAAGCAACCATTCAAAAGGTTAGTGATGGCCTCTGTTAACTCTACAGGATTTGGATCCTTGATGCTTTCAGAGATAGCAGTCTCTATTACTTTGAATTGCTTAGCTCCTAGTTTTGGAATGAGAAAGAGATTTTCGCACTCCTCGATATAAGGAATCAATCTTTTTTCATCGTTCACGTTTTCAGCTATCGGCCGAACGGATCTAATATCTTGCGGTGTAATTATCATACTACTGGAATTATTGGAATTAAACTGTTTGCCTCATCTTCAGAAAGTCCGAAAAGTGTTTTTGCAATACTTCTTTTTAAATCAGGAGTGATCGCAGAATCATTTATGATTTTCATAAACTCGGTCAATTGTTTTTCCCCCAATCTATCTGCTAGTGTCATTTCGACTTCATAAGAAAGTGGAGTGACTGAGTAATTACCGCTAGTAGGTTCGAACCAATGTTGGAAAATTGTTGCGAACACTCTCTCTACTGCCAACCTTTCATTTTCAGTTACTGAATTATAGTAATTGTAAGCGTTAAGCATTAAATCAGCTCCGAAATTGGCTCCTACGTCTTCTGCTCTCAATATTGGTGGTTGATTAAATGACTTACCAATATTTGACTGAGAGCTTGTAAGGGTTACATTAAACTCCTTATCGTAATTAGTACCTTTGAAAGAAGTAAATACCGGCGCTGTCTCTCCTGTTCCGATTGTCACATGCATAATCTTGCATGCAGATTCATCTCCCTGGAATGATTTAAGAGCTACCTCTGTAGCCGTTTTCTCATCCTCTCTACTTTCTCCGCTTGACAATCTTCTTTCGTCCTCTGATTCGCTATCCCCTGGTTCTATGTTAGCTGCACTTTCATTATCATCGACTGTTTCAATCAGCATACCGGCTGCCATAAAATTATTACGAGCATTGCGATTTGATACGTTAGAGATCCCCTCTTCTGTATTCATATCTGTCAGAACTGCATCATAAATTGGTAGAGGGTAAACCCTTTCTCCCTCATTTGAGAAATAAAGAATTTGTCCTTTATAGTTAGCCCATCCTTTAGATTCATCCACTTGTGCTTTTATTTCTTCCGGATCCGGATTAAAAAAGTCGACAAACTTAATATCGTCCTTTTTCCACTTGCGCAAATTTAAAAACCGTCTCCCCCAATCAGGGTGTATGGCTAGCTTGTCAAAATAACCTGAATCTGGATCAAGTGCTTTAAATCGTAATTGTTCAAATGGGATGTGTTGAAGTTCGCATATTTGAAAGTTTGCATTATAATTTACATGAATAGCGAACCCTCCAAACTCTGCAAAATCTTTTGATATCTGATCAGAGATATAGTCATTTGTATGGCCAAATCGATTTACTATTTTTTTGTACAGATCAACATCCTCGAAGCCTTTCCCACTGATGAATTTTGCATATACACCAACGCAAGCCTTACCGGTTCCTGACGCGTTGACTATTTCCATAACCTGTTGAGGGTAGTCGTTTGAGTCTCCGTAAGATTGAACCCCTAGGCCTTTATCGTTCCTGAGTGCAAATCTGTTATCTCTCTTAAGTGTAGTTGCTTTCATGGTAAAAATTTAGAGCCTAATGAGGGACTCGAACCCCCGACCTATTCATTACAAATGAATAGGTCTACCAACTGAGCTAATTAGGCATTAAGGTCTGTACATAAAATAGTACAGACCTTTGTTTTAAACTTGCGTTTCGGTGTTTTCTAAGTCTTCAGTTTCTGAAGTGTCGACATTAGTTTCTGAATTCTCAGTCGATGCGTCCGAGGCTGGAGGAATAGCTAAAAAGATAGCATTAGCACGTTTGATGAAAGCGTCTAACGAACGTTGAGTTAGTTTTACCGAACCTACATTTTCAACATTTTTGAATGTTGATTTAATGTTTGTTTTTGTGACGTTATTTTTCAAAAGGGTTACGATCTGAGAAACAAAGTTTTCTTCAACTTCTTTCTGAAGTTCTAAGGCGGAGGCCTTTTCTTCATCTGAAAGCTCATCACCGGGCAAAACATAAGCAGCTATCAACTCATCTACGTTTTCTGGCAGTTCTTGAAAGTACTTACGACATCCGGGATTTGTTTTCAAATGGTACAAAGCTAAATCATCTGTGATATTAGCATTCGAGCAAAGAAGATCGTTATCCTGGTTGATGACATCATGCAATAATGCACCTGCCAAAAGCAAAAAGAGACATTTAATTTTTTCCATTACAGTGTTAATATTTAAAGATTTCAATTGAATATAAGCATCGAAGTAACAGTTACTACATCCGCTTACTGATTTGTGAAAGATTGCTTTGCTTAAGAACTCGATTTCATTTCGCAATGCAAGATTTGTTTTTAAAGAGGTAATCAGTTCACTGGGATTAGCAAACTGATTACTTTCTTCTTGTAGTTTTTTTAGCCTACTGATCATGCGACTAATGCAGCCAACATAGCCTCAGTAGTTGTCAAGTCGTCTATGAATACTGATTTTGGAAGAGAGGTTTCTTTCGATTTAGCTCCTGATCCAATTTTCAATTCATAAACTACTTTGTCTGCCATTGCAGTACTTGACTTCATTTCCATAAGTTCAAGACCGGCATCCCATCCGTAAGCTTCGTACTTCACTTCACCGGCTGCACCAATTTCTTTGTTGTCGACAACGGCAACTACGCGGGCCAATTTCATTTTGTTGACAAACTTCTTACCGGCTTCTGTTTTTGCAAACACGCGAAGCATGAGACTATGATCAAAATCTGAAATGTATGTGCCTTTTGCAAGTGAGCTATCTCCATCTACTGAGTTATCTACAGTTTCGAAATCATAAGCCTTTTTACCAGCTTTGAGAACGATAGCCGTAATTACTCCATCTACAATAGTAGATAAGTCCCTGTTGATATCTGAGTAGCTGATCAGACGAACTTTTCCGCCTGTTCCGGCTACAGATGCTTTGTCGCAATTCACTGCAACTAATCCTGATGTAATTTCTGAACAATCCATAATTTTCTCCTTTCTTTAATTCTTCTCCTTAAAGCGAGACTAAACAATCAAGTTAGCCCGCTTTAAGGATCAGATTTTTTTGTTAGATTGCTAATTGAAAAAATGCAGGATTCAGAATCTTAGCATCCGCTTTTCCCATTGCTTCAGTTTTCACCTTACGCTGGTCATCGTTGTACCAAACTTTCATATCTCCAAATGAGCTGATTGAATCAACACCAACGGCTAACAAGTCTTTCGAAATGAACAAAGCACGGTGAGGGTTATTCAATTTTGCACCTGTATCGTAAAACTCCCCGATCATGGCATCCCAGGTTGGAACTGGGAACAATGGAATACCACCAATTTTCAGAACTTTTACGCCCTCAGTCAAGTTTGTGTACATTGATTCAATTACCGTTCCCTGTAGAGATTGCTCGTAAGCATCATATACAGTTTGAGTGCAAAGGATCATTGCAGTTTTTGAATTACGCGTCTGAAGAGGAGCTTTATATCTCAATCCTTGCAAAGCAGTTTTTGCACTTGCCGGAGCAAGTTCTTGCAGTGCATAGGTAGCTGCTGCATTCTCAGCGATAGCTACTTTTTGTTTAGGATTAACGGTGATTTGCAAAAGCAATTGTTTCCAGAAGCCATCAATCATGGTGAAGTACTTCTTATCAATCCCGGCTGTCAATTTACCACCATTGGCGATATTATCCTCAGCGGTATCGTTGAACCAAAACAAACGGATAATGAAATCCTTTACCGATGTTGCCAAAGCTTCAAGGATAATATTCATGTAATCGCTTGATGTGAAGTCGTTGTAAGAAGTTCCAGTTTTCATGCTGTAAACAGCTGCTGTTGCTTCAATATCGACACGTTTTTGGTGGATAAGGATTTCCCAACCTTTAGGAGTCCATTTGATTTTGCGCGTACTGATAGAGTAGGCTTGTGCTACTGGATCACCATCGCCAGTTTGCTGAGCTACCCCAACTAAACCGCCTTTACCAATGAACCCAATTTCTTTGTCATACTCAATTCCCTCGAAAATTGTGTGTATCAAAGAAACTTCAGGAGCTTGAATCACTTCGTCCCATAGCAACTCCTTTACGGCTCTGATTTCTTCAGCGCTAAAGGTAAATTTTGTAAAATCTAATACTGGTGTTGCCATTATTTCTTTCCTCCTTGCATTACGGCGCGTTTTTCGCGAGCCTCGTTTTTCAATTCTTCAGCCGTTAGGGCTTTTGTATTTTGCTTTCCAGGAACGCGGGTCCTAGGAGTTGCCACGAAATTGCTTGTAACGTGTTTATTAAGCTCGTTACTCATTTCAGTGATCAGGTTTTGAGCGTTAAGCAATTCATCTTTCAATGATTGATTTTCGGCTACAAGGTTTTCCACTTCGGTTGCATCGGCTTGCGGCTCTGTGATTTCTGTCACAACTCCACCGGCAACGATAACCGTTCTTTCATCGGGTAGTTCGTATGTTCCATCGGGAGAGGCAGCATCACCTACAGCGATGCTGTCATCCTCTTTTTCCGTTGTGAACAATACCATACCATCGGCATCCTTGAACTCGAAGTTCACAGGTTCGCCTCCCTCTAATAGGTTAGTGATACTCTTACCTAGCTCTTTGGCTTTGTTGAGTAACTCCTGAACCTTTCCAGTTGGTTTTGTCATTTGGTTTTTGGGTTTTAAATTAGTACTGTAAGTATTTATTTTTGAAATAAATCCGTATTGAAGCAACTCTGAGGCTGTGCGTTGCTTTTCTTCTTTCATGAGAGTTTCAAGAGTCGCTCTATCATAGCCGGTTCTTTCTTCGTAAATGTCAAGAATAGCGTTTTGCTCTCTATCAATCTCATCGGCTAAAATTCTTAATTCATCGGCTTTCAAATAGTCCCATGAACCACCACGTACTTCGTGAATTAATGCACGGCTGTTTGGGTTTGCCGTACGATTTTCTTTTGGGGCTGCCAATAGTAGGACAATAGCCATAGAGTGGCAACCTCCCTCAACATTGCAAAATAGAGTTTTACCTGAAGTCCGGAGTACATCATAAATCCTTAACCCCTCAGAGGTTGTACCGCCATCACAGTTTATATTAAATTTGAACTCAGTTTCCTCTGGATTTTCATCAAATATTTTGTGGATCGTATCAGCAGAAAAAGAGAAAGACTCTCCCCCGTCCATATCGGTCAACCAAGACCAAAATATGTCTTCTTTGTCAATCGGTTTGTAAACTTTAATCTCTTTCATTGTCTCTATTTTTCACAAAAATAGAGGTGTTTAAAAATTAATGTTTGTAAAAATTCTTACAACATCGCTAAATAAAAATGGCCGAACTTCTCAGCCCAGCCATTCCATCAACAAATTATCACAACTTCAAAAATTAAAAAGTTCCCCTCGCTTGCACATCGGTGTAGTTCTGATCTGCTTTCCTAATATCCTCGATTGCTATCCTGACATTTATTTTTGCGACTGCTCGCTCCATAGCGTCCTGAATGTCTTCTTTACTTATACCGCTTGACTCGTTTGATTTTCGAGCCGTATAACCTCCATCGTTTGTAAATTTTGGAGTTCCTCCGCTTGCGAATATTGTACTTGCGCTTTTGCTTCCCAATGGGATCCCTCCGCCCATCTCATTAATCATACTTGCCATCTGCCTAAGCGCCGGGTTACGATATACGCCTTTAGTAAGTATCATTTCGTCTCCCTCTACTTCGACTGGTATTCCTCCCTGCGCGTGAGAGTTTCCTTTGAATACATTACCTAGGGATGCCTTTGGAATTGGAGTAGCGACAATTGTCCCAATCTCTAAAGCCCCGGCTAAGCCTACTGCAATTGATAGAGGAATGTTTGGCAATGCTTCAACTACCGCTGAAGCTGTATTGATAATTGCCTTTACGACATTCAGTTCCTTTTCCCTTACGGCCTCATCGTGTGTTATCTTTGCTTTCTTCTTGTCAAGATCAGCCGTTGATGCAGCAACTTGCTTATCATGTTCTTTTTGACTGATTGATCCTTTCTTGAGTCTTGAGTCTAAATCAGCAATCTTTTTGGTATTGGCATCCTCGGCATCTTGTAGTTGCCCGGCCTCAATGGCTTTGTTTAGATCGTTCGCTCCACTAAGAATCCCTACTACTGAATCAGCATACTTTTTAATTGACTCAAACTTAGCCTTGAATTTTTCAGTATCTAAATCAGTGTCAAGCTTTGCATACTTCGCATTGATAAGAGCAACACTTTCACCGGTTAGTTTTGCAGCCTCAATTTCTTGTTTTCGTTCTTGCTCTAACTTTTCAGCCTTTAATTGAAACTCCAGGTCGATGTTATCTATTACTGCTGCAAGCTGATTATTTAGGTTTGTTGTTTGAATGTCTTTATTTCGCTGACGTTCTTTTTCTTCCCAGTCTGCATTAGCCTGTGCTGTTGCTGTTCGCCCATTCTGCCTGATAAGTTCTACCTGTCTATCGTGTTCAGATTGGTATTCCGAGTCAGAGGATAATTTTGCATTCTGCTCTTTTATCTTTTCTTCCTCTTCCTTTTTTATAGTAGATAAAGTATTTTCATATTTCTGGAAATCAGTTTGTTTTGACATAGCGATTAACTCATCGCTCTTTGATTTATTTAATTGTAATTCATACTGAAGAGATGAAACTATCGTATCAAGTTTAGATTTATTCAATTCCTTGATCGAGTCATTCTTTTTCTTTTCGGCATCTACATATTTAAGAGTGGCCTCCTCTGCATTGATTTTTTTATATGCTAGCTCTTTGTCAATTATCTTTTTTTCATCATTCCAATTTGACTCAATCATCCCGATACGTTCAGTGTAGTACGTATCATTTGTAAGTAACTCAGCATTGAAATCTTTTTGCTTTTTTACTTTAAGGTTATATATATTTTCAAGAGATTTTAATTCCTTTTCCTGTTGTTTCTCAACACTGGCTCTGTTCTTTTCCTGTTGCTGTTTTGCCTTTTCCTCTGCTTTCTCTTTTTTGGCAATTGCAGCATCTTCGAGTGTATCTTTTTTGTTTTGTGCTTTCTCCTGGATTGAAATATCCTGTTGATTGATATCCTCACGTTTTAATAATGCAGATGTTAGGGTTTTTATTTCATCATCTGATATTTGTCTTTTATCTTGAAGTTGACGTGCGTACGCTGATCCCTCAGTTCTAAGGCGTTTTATTTCTGTTGCAGTTAGATTTTTACCTATTATAATTTTATTTTCTGCTAGTTTTACCTCCTCATCATTTTGCGCTTTACTTCGCTTGAATATTTCAGTACTTTTTTTCTGAGCTTCATCGAGTAGTTTAATTCTTTCTTGTTCCGATAAAGTTCTATTTTTTGATTGTAGCATTAATTTTTGAATCTGAGTTTCATCTCTCTTATTCTTAATGTCGATACCGTCTTGACTATCCTCTAATTCTTGTTGCGCTTTCTTTAATTCGGCCGCCTGCTTTGCGGCTCCAGCCATTGCTGAACCTAACCCCTTAGTGCTTTCGGTCAATGATTTTTGACCAGTGAATAAAGCTATCACAGTATTTTTTAAGACATCGAATATAGCTCCTAATGCCGCTAATGACTGTTCGACTGCATCTACTACCGGCTTGAAGTTTTTAAAAACTGAGTACAGTCCAAATAAGGCTAATGCTATAGCTGCAATAATGGCTCCAATAGGATTAGCAACCATTAACCACATCTGTTTTGTAGTTGCAGAGAACCCCTCTTTCATTCCCTGAAGACCTGATCCAACCTGACCAAGAGTACCCGGCATTTTTGACATTGATCCAATCACTCCATTCGTTCCACCCTCAAGGGATTTTATTTTCGATTGGTTATCCTCTATACTTTTTGTTAGTAGCTTGTACTCATCGGTTCCCGTTTGATTTGTGCTTTGGAGCATTTTTTGCTCTTTCTCCATTTCAGCAGTAGTCTCTTTAAGTGCTGTAAGCTCCTTGACTGCTTTTATTATCTCATCTTTATAATCTCCAACTCTCCTAACATTTGAACCGGTTGCAGTGTCTACGTCTTTTAATTTATCGCTTAACTCCTTAGCTGATTTACTAGCTTCAACGGTTCTTATGTCCATAGATCCGTAAGTAAATGCCATATCTTTAGCTTTCTGATTCAAAACAGCCAGTTGCAACTCGGCTTTTCTATAAGCCCCAGTTTCGCCGTTCACGGATGCTGTATTTGCAAGAGCAATTTTCTGACTTGATGCTATTGATGCAGATAAGTTTTTTATCTGAATATTATTTACGGCGATAGCTTCAGAATTCTTTCCGTAATCCTTTGCCATTTCTCTGTTCTCTGCACGGAGTTTTTGAATTCCCGCTTGAGCATCAGCCATGTTCTTTATGGCCTCCTCCGTTTTCATGTTTACGGTTAGGAGTATCTTTTTTTCTGTAGTATCTGACATGATTTATAGTTTAATTATTTCGCATTTAGTTAGTTGACCACTGATATAATTCTTAATTTTATTCACGTAAAAGAATGCTCCGTATTTTTGAATATAGACCGGGATAAAGTGGTCGAATTCTTCAATATCCTTATCAGTAAGCCAGAACTCTTCGTCTATCCATTTTGCCCGGTATAACATTTCGATTAATCGAGCGTAATAGTTATCAACGAATGATTGAGCGTTTACGTGATTGGCTATCTTAGCATTCATTTGAGCACTCATAAATGTAACCTGACCATTGCTTATTTCAACGATGTGAGGCTTTCCATCTTTGAACGCTCGTGTTGTTACCTCTCCATCTACTTTTACATCCTCAAGCGGAATGCTTGCCACTGAGGTTCCCATAGAGAGTGCATCAAATCCGGCTTCTAACTTGATAGAGAATAAATCTTTCTCTAGTGGTAGCGTTTCATTCATGATAGAGAACACGCCTTTATCCGTTACGATGTCGGTCGAGTTATCATCGAATTTTATGTTGTTCTTTTGGCCGTAACTGCGAACGGTAAAATACTTGTCTGTTTTATTATCGTTGACCTTGTTACTCCAATCTTTCTTCAGTGATTTGTTGTCATACAATTTTTGCATCGTGTAAGCGAATACTTCTTTTGTATCGTTGTTTACCTGCACTGTCAATCCGTACAGCTGGGTGAACATTCGAAAGAAATCTAGTTGCGTATCAAAGCCTAGATTTGGAGCAAAAGGGATAACTCCAGTCAATGGGATTGTATCAGCAACTACGTTTGTGAATGTGATCGTATTTACAAAGAAGTTGTATTTAGCAACTGGCATTACTCGAACACTTTGCACCTTTACTTGAATTTGGTCTAGCTCTGCAAGCTCTACCTCCTGAGTAAACGTCCTTGTCTCTCCACTAACTGCCAGTGTAAAATCATTTGTGTAAATTACTATGTCTGTTGTTTTATTTCGGATCTCAACAACTTGTCGGCTTCCAATATTCCCGGTTCCAACAACTGAAAAATTAATAGTAACCTTGCACGCTGCTGGTGCGTTGTAAAGTATCCCTATCGGACTAGTGCTTTGAACTAATGATCCTGTTCCGGTAGTAAGGATATCAAAGGCTACCAATGTAGTAGTATCAATTGAACCTCTATTCTCACACTTTGCTGATGCGTTGTAAATCAAAAGGCTATTGGTATCAGGAATAAGAGTGCTAATATTGATTGCCTTTTTTGACATTTCAATCAATGGGACATTGGTGATTAATGGCATGTAATTGTTTGCATGCAATATCTTATCAATAACATATTTCACAAAAACGAAAGGGTACTGATTTCCTCCGGCATTGTTAGGTATTATTTGTTCACCTTTGGTGTAGATAGCGGCTGCCATACACCAGCCTTTGTCGTTCGAAGAGTTGTAGTCATCAAAGAAACCATAGCCTGATCGTTGGCAATGTCCCTGATTTAATTCGCTCGTCAGATCAAGCTCACTCATTGGCTTTGATTCAAGCATTGAAAAGAAGTCAGCATTAGAACTGAGAATCTGAACTTCTAAATACTTGTTTGCTTTCGTAAGTATAAGATAGGATCCTATCCCGGCAATCAATGAGTCATTTGAAAATAATCTGCAATTATGTCGTTTGTAAGGAAAGTCAGTTATTACATCCAGCTGATCAGAAAAGCCGAACATCTGACAATTATTGTGAGTAGGAGGGAGCTTTAATGATTGGGAGTAATCCGCCTGTCTATCTTTTAACTCTGCGATATCATTCGCTTGTTTTGTCATTGCGGGTTTATCATCTCCCAGGTCTGCAAGTTTCCAAAAAGTAGTATCTCCAATTTCTATTTCAATGTAAAGTTTGTACATATCATCTCATTTTTTGAATTATTTTCGAAATAGATTCTTCAGACAGGTGGAAGTATTCGGCCGTGTTAGTTCGTGACTGCATACAAGTATTTGTTTTTCGCTCATTAATGTAGAACTCGTATATCTTGAAGTCCCTCGATACAGTAGAGCGGAGCAAACCAGATGACATCATTTTGTCCAACATTGTTTGCTCCATTGATAATATGATTTCGTAGGCGCTCATTAAAATTGTAGTTGTGGGGTTGGGAGATTAAAAGTAAACTCAATGTCTTTTGATGTCGCGTTGGTGTCGTTCTCATTCTTTCCATCTCCGTCAAGCGTGATTGATTGCCAAAGCCCTGATGCCTCATTGAACCATTCGATATATGGAGAGTAAATCAACCGGCTTACACACTCGTAATCATTTTCACTGATAGAGGATGATCCGGCCTTTATCTTTTCGCCCGCTTCCATTCCTACTACTTTTTCAAATCCTTTCACTAGCTCTTGATTTTGAACGTATGGATTGAAAGTGATTTGATTTGATACTGATCGGCTAGCAAATTGACGATAACCAAACATCCAATAGTCCCAGCCTCCCTGTTGATTGACCCAACGAATATAGAAAGGATTGTCCGGCATATCTGGTGAGTCAATAGGCATCATGAATTGTTTGTAGTCATCGCCCGCCGGTACCGTGATAGGCTCGTAATCATTATCTGTGATAATCCGGCCCTGGTTATCTCTCAAAAATTTATCAAAGTTCTGATTTGATATTTCTATTGAGTTATGTTTATCAACAATAGGAATCACAAACACATTGGCAGCTACCTGAGTGAAGTCTAAGCCGTCAAATCGTATGAATGTATCACCGGTGCGAAATGCAAAGCTTACAATCTCCAGAGGATAACCAGCAAAGTATTTCAACCTGTCAAATTTTGTCATGAAATGTCCCCGCTTATCAGTCAGAGCGGATGATTCTTGAACCTGAACAACTGCATTGACAGCCGTAGCGTTGTACATCTTTGCGTCAATATCATTAAAGACGGTGTATTCAACAAAAAACATCCGATCTACCCAACATGGAGTGCCGGATATTGGAGTGATGCCATCACTTATTCCGTTTCTAAGGATATTCTTTATATCAAAGTAAGCTTCATTATTTAGGTATTCGCGCTCAAGCGTGATATACTCGACTGGCTTTGCTGTCCAGTTTCCAAAAGCGAGATAGATCTTAGCCTTTGTTTCTGCTTGCTTTTCAGCCTTGATAATACAAGGGTTGAAAATGGTGTGTAGATCTCCGGGGTATAGGGTTATGTTCATGGCTAAAAATTAAAAATGTCGTTGACTAATTCCTGTTCGTAGTAGTTGATTATTCGGTCTGAGATCCTTTTGTTGAACTGCTCAATTGGTGTATCGAAAATGTCTTGCGTTTGCTCGGACCTATAAAGTTTCGTTCCCTCTTTCATTATTTTCCATTTGACAGCATTCACCCAAAGATTGAACTGCTCTTCGTTTTGGAAAGAAATCCCTTTCGCCTCCACCCATCGTTTTAAAATATCGATGAAGTCTTTCGGCACTTTCCCGGGCTTTCGTCCACCTTTCAAAACTCCCAAATAACTAGCCCCGAGTAATTGACCTGTCAGGCCTCCTATGTTTAGTTCGAAAGCTTCTTTTGTCTTTCCTGATGCAACCTGTCCGGCTTGTACGTGCCGTTGAACAATGTCCGATTCAAGCGACTGAAGCTCTTCGTAAAGGATTTGATCCGCGTTCATCTTTTCGACTCGATTACTTTGTTGTATCTTACTTGAAATTTGTACTCTTCTAGATCGGTGTAGAGGATTCCGAATACTTTCCCATACTCCCAGTGCAATATTTCATCAGGATCCTTACTGTATGCTTTAGCTAGCGCTTTTACAGTTCCGAATTCACCCACCTTTTTACTCAAGTCTTTGACTCCAGCTCTTTTCTCTTCAGGTGTGGGTTCGTAGTTCAGCAACTCGACTTCTTTCCCCATCCAAAAGCGAATTCCTTCTGTTATGTCTTTGAAATAGGTTACATATTTCTTGTAACTTGTACTCCTGGGCTTGAAACCATGTAGGCAAATGAATATGCTTTCTATCTTTTCGAACTCCCCAGAGTCACTGGCTAGTATTTTACCTAGTTGGATCCGATGGCCGAAATTCATTTTACCCGCTTTAATATCAATCCGCTCTGATTTTGGAACGGTAAGTCTTAATTTCTTCCTAAGTTCTTTATAAAATTTGCTCATTCTGACTATTTGATATTAAAAATTGCGTTTTTGTTTCTTTTGTTTGATACTTGCCGATGGACAAACCTCATTTATTAGATTTAAACGTGTCGTTTTGCTTACGTTTTATCAGCACATATTTTGTTTACAATCGAACTGAAGCATGATAGACACCTCGTTCGCATCAAAGCGGGGTAGAGGGGTGTAGAACTTGAATATATCCACTCTGTCAAACTTTCCTGAATTGTTGTAAGCCTCCATAAATGGAAGTACGGCTTCACTTTCAATCTGATTCCTGAGTGCCTCTCTTTCCATTGCCGTGTTCTGAAGCTCACAGAACCTACAGAAGTAAATCTGCACCTGGGTAGTCTTTTGTTTGACGAATTTACCTTTAGCGTATGCACCACTGACAAACTCCTCTATGTAGGCAAAGCGAGCATCTAGACTCTTTTCGTCTGCATTAAGATTCATCATTCTGTTTTCTTCGTACTCAACTGGATAAAGAGGACTAACCACTTCATTTACTGTTACAGTAGCACACGTTTCAACGATTGTTTTTAATTCGGCTAGCATTTTGTTATCTTTTTAGCAGTTCGTTCTTTGAGAATGAATAATCCTATTGTTAGAATCAAATCTAATGTGACAGGAAGTGCAAAGGCCTTAGGATTAAACACAAGACCAAGGCCGCAAAGGAGTAGTAATACAATGGCTATAAGTAGCATTCTGCTATAGATAGTGTAAAGTTCAACTAATTCTGATTTACTCATGATTTCGATTTTTAGTAGGATATCTTTCGAATACCTTTTTGTTTTGGTTTTAATAAAAAATACATTCCCATGATTAGCATATCCAAGTAATCCGGTGAATTACCTAAGATTGCTTTCATTTCCTCTTTGGATATAATGCGTTTCTTCTGAGTATCATCTAGTCCGGAAACTTCCTTTAGAACTGCTAACTCCTCTTTTATTCGCTCTTCTTGCTCCTTTGTACAAATGATCCTGATTTCACGTTTATTAATCACATCAGCAAGTTTATAAGCGCATTCGGATTTTAAGTTTGCATACTTTGTTGAGTTGATAGCAGTTCCACCATTATGAAACTCTTTTATACCCTCAATATAACTTTCAAGAAAAGAACCTAATCCGTCACTATCTGCAACTGTTCTACTTCTTCCAACTCCATCTGATGCCATTAGTGATTTTAAATCAGTTTCAATCATCTTTCCAGGAGAGTAAGGCTTATCAATTGCAACCCTACAAACTAAACCTCTCCAAGATCCAGCAACAAATCTATCGCGACCTTTCATCGCTAAATCAGCACTTATACTTCTATCGCCACCTACTTTTACATGTTCATTCGTGAAGCAATCGCATATCGCATCGTAATCAACCAACAGTGTAGGATCATCGTCAAACTCCCAGTTTCCATACAGCAATCGCTCTTTCTGATTTTTTGAAAGCGTTCTTTCTAGATTTAGCAAATACCCTTCAGGAAGTTGTTTATTATCTTGTGGTAATGCCTGAACAAACCGCTTCCAGTTTTCCAGTTTTCCGTCTTTATGCTTTTTATAATAATCAGAATAAAGAAAGTTTTTTGCCGGATTACAGGTGATTAGTAATTTTGGAGTTAGATTATAGACATCATTCTTCCATCGGCCAATGCTTGCCTGGAGATTACTTTTCGCCTCGATATTAAACTCGCCTCCCTCTTCAATCATACCACGAGTCATTTGCATTGATCCAAATCTTTGATACATTGGATCAGTTGGCTTATACGCTGCATCAAGCAAGTAGACTCGACTTTTATTGTATAGCTGGAAGTAGTTATCATTACCTTGATACTTGAAGTATTTTTGCGACAACTTCCAATCCTCAAATACTTCATGGATAGACGGAATTGTATATTTCCTTAAATCAATCAGCTGTCTACGAGAAATAAAATAGAATGTTTCAGGATAAGTAAGAGCATCGCTGAATATCAAAGAGCAACCTAAATATGTTTTTCCTGAACCTTTTGATCCTCCATAAGCAATATCTGTTACTGAGTCATCGGTCCACAGTTTGCAAACTTCCTTTTGCTTTTCATTTCCGTATGTGTTGAATGTAATTTCCATTACAATACTTTCATTCCTGTTATCTGCTCTAGTTTTATCGGATCTCCATCCTTTCCGGTGAGTTCTTGACGCTCTGCAAGTCCCAGCTTACTCATCGTCAATCTGGAATTGAATGCTCCTGACATTCCACCCTCGAAATGTTGAGCGTCGATGATTTGTCTTACACGTAAGCAGACGTCCCAATACGTTTCGTACTCAGACTCCTTAGAATATCTTTCAAATGTTGATTTGCTAATATCTAGGTAGTTGCATAGTGCCTCAATGGAGTATGCTCTTTGTTGTGGAATCTTTACTACCTGACTTGTGAAGTTCTCAATACTTCCATACTTGCGTTTTGAATAATCTTTTGGTAGTTTTTGAGGTTGTCTTGGCTGTTCTATCAGCATCCATGGGTTTTCATTTACCCATTCAAAATACTCACATGATACTTTCCAAAGCTTTTCGGGTGAATAGCTTTTTGGCTTTACTGGGTTTCCCCACATCTTGTGTCCTTTAGGTGCTGCACACATATCAAACATATTTTAATGTTGTATAATTTGGATTTTGTCCATTCAACATTGACTTTAATGTTGAATATTTTATTCCATAATTTCCTATTCTAATCACTTGAGTTACTGAATCAAATATTTTACCAGTATTAGTGTCTTTCACTTTCTTTGAGAATCCATTTTTTGATTCAACATTGATAACTGGCTTTTTTAATCCAATCGAATATGCATGCTTTAAATTATATGATTGAGTACACCACTCTAAATTTGTTACCGAGTTATTTAATTTATCCCCATCTTTATGGTTCACAACATTTAATTCATTTTCATTTGGGATAAAGTATAAAGCAACGAGCCTGTGTATTTTTACAGATTTCCCTTTTAGATTTACAAATGCATACCCCTCTGTATTTACACCTCTTTTAAGTATCTTCCCGCTTTTGTCATTTATTACATTGCCGAAATCTGATATTTTATAATTCGTCCCTTTGATTTGTTTAAAGTCTTCTTTAGGTGCTGGCATAGTCAATGAGTTTGCAAGTTTATTTGTATTATTCCTTACAAATGTAGAAACTTTATTTCGTATAAAAATGGATATAATTGATTGATATTTAGCTTTTTATTCGTTTAGTATTACAATTGTAATTCACTTTGTTTTCTTTTATTTTGCTTAATCATCTGATATCTAGATTTTTTGCATTTACATTTATTTCATTAATTCTTCACAAAGTTTCACGAAAACTTTTTTCAATAAACATCAAAAAAAATACACCTTTGATTTCTCATTGGTGTATTCATAACCCTAGGAAAGATATTCTACATCGCTAACTAAAGCGACATTCCTTTTATGCCGGTTTAATTGTTAGTTTTAATCCTGGGTTTGGTTTACTGATCTTAGCATTTCTTCCTCTGCAAATGCTAAGTTGGCTTGTTTCTGTTTTAGTTTATCTGCTAGTTTTAGATATAGCTCATCGGTGCTTTCATCAAAGAATAAAGTTTTCTTTCGCTCCTCTTTATATTTTATCATGTTGTTAGCAACCTTAGTCACTTGGCCTTTTGCCGATATGTATTTTTGGAGAAGTGTTCCATATCCTAGATCCATTCCCGATTTTTTATCAAAGTAGTGGTGATAAAGAGTAATCCTCTTTCTCGGCCATCTGCATTTATACTTTGCCGTTCTCCAATCAAACAACCACATCCACCGATCATACATTGACCTTGGGATCTCTACGCTATGCAGGAACGTTTCTTTTTTATCTTGCATACATGGGTGAGCATCTCTTTCGAATGCATGCCACGATAATTCTATGTACGGTTCGATCTGAATATCTAAACTCATTTCCTTTTCCTCCTTTTCTTTAAATTGAATATTCGTTTCCGTTTTGCTTTTCGGTACTCTGCAAGGCCGTTGATATTCTTTGCCCACATTTCCCGATTAGCGTCTGCAATCTCTTGGTTCTTTTTTGACTTATGTCTGTCAAGAGCCACTTTCCGATCTGATAAAAACTGATTTTTAGCGTTCATGATTTTTAAAGGATCCACGACCCCGAAAAACTCTCCGAACTTCCCTAGTTTAAATTTTAGAAAGAATAGAGCGACCTCGGCAATGTTCAAGAAATAGCAATCGAAATAAAACAAACTTGATAATTGGTTTATCTGAGCTTCGTTTAGCTTTTCCTTTACCCCGGTGAAGTTGTTTAAATCAAAGAATTGTATTTTGATCCATTCGATTATAGCTTCATTTCCGTACGTATGACCAATTAAAGACAGTTTCGGGTATCTCATATCAAAACAGTCTGCAAAATCAGCACAGCGGGCAGCTATGGCATTCTGAATGCTTGGATTAAATCTAGTCAGGAACTGTTCATAATTTCCAAAATCAGTTCGTACGCGTTCTATCCTCAGCGATAAGTCGCTCGATATTGCTTTGGATGGTAGTAGTGATTGATTCACTTTCACTAATTTTCCTATCTTTTCCATTTTGAATTTTTAAAGGAAGCCATCTCCCAAAGTGGGATTTAGCCTCCATGATTGTTTTTTCTGTTACACCCTCGTTCTCTTGTTGAATGAAGTAAGCATCTACCCAACTAAGCAAATCAACTTTATCAAGATTGAAATTTTTTAATAACCGATGAATGTGTAATTCATCAGACAGGAATTCTTGTTTGCATTCATCAAGCGATAATTTATACTTTTTGATGAACTCATCGAAGACTGGGTTGTCGGGTTTCTCTTTCTTCTTTTCTTTTTTGTTTAGTTTATCTTGTTTAATGTTGTCTAAACTTTTTTCGTCACTTTGGGTACTACTTAGGGTATCACTTAGGTATACACTTTGGGTACTACTTAGGCTAAAATTATTTAAGCCTATTATTGCGTAACTTGTATATTGCCTCTTTACTTTTCCGCTTGTAAAATCTATCAGGCCCAATTGCTTTAAACTATTTCTAACCCTGATTAATGTTGGCTCACTCATACCGCACTCGGCACATATGAATAAATTTGATTGATTAAATGGATTTTTCCAGCCCAATGAATTACAGGTATCTAATAATTTAAAATACACTTGTGTCTCGTTTGATGTGAAAGAATGCTCTTTGTTCAATCTCCAAAAGTTATTAATCAATTCTATATAATTCATGCTATAAAACCTTAATATATTCAGTGTTGATAGTTCTACCTACCATTATCTTTCTCTCTTTTACTAACTCCTTTAATTCAGCTATAAGTATTGATTTTTCAAGCCCTGAGACTTTATTAAATATCTCTACAACTGTTGCAAAGTGAGGCTCTATTTTGCGGCTTATCTTGTCCGCTTCTATCTGATTGATTATATCTATTGCCATCATACCGATTCTTTTATTAGGATTTTAGCATACCAAAGAATACTTTTCATCTGATCGAGGGAGAGACTATTACAAAGAGTTGTAGCTATGTCTACCTTTTCAAGATCATCTCTGTTGAGTTGTTCCTTTTCAGCATTGCGCTGCTTCTTGAGTTGTTGTCTTTCGAGTTCTAGTGTCATTGCTTGAAGTATTTAGTTTCTGATCCACAACAGCTTTTTGATTTCTTTCCTGATCCGCACTTACACGGAGCATTTCTACCGATTGACTTTGCTCGCAATGGCTTACCATTACCTTTGATGATACCTACAACATGACTGACTGATTTTGTATCTGACTTCAAATGATATGATTTTCTCATGATATCTCTTTTACTTTTCGTTTATACTCTTTGATTAATAACTCTAATTCAAATGCCCCCATTGTTGAGGTTCCGTGTTTTTTTACTTCCAGGAGATCAGTTTCTTTCTCTCCTATCTTAGCGAGTAACCCTCTGCGATAGCCTTGCATATTTCCCTCATCGAAACGATTGCATGAGCGACATTGAGCATTACAGTTCTTTTCATCGTATCGGGTCGTCATGTGCTTTCTATTGATATAATGACCGCAATCTGAATCTTTGTAAGTGACTACTTTTCCACAAGAGATACACCGACCGAAACCTCCTTGCGTATCTCTCAGTCTAATGAACTGGGAGAATACTTTGTCGAGTGAAGCAACTAAGCTGCTTTTTGTTTTTTTCTTCTTAGTTGTTATCATTTTTCTGCTCGGTGATTATTATGCTATCGTTTTCATCTCTTTTATAGCAATCAGGACAAAGGTGTTTTCCATCATGTTCTATCCAATCGTGATCCATTGCCTCATCTAGGGCATAAGATTCATCATTCCAACATGAATATTCAGAGTCTTGTCCTCTTGTTGTTTTGCAATTGTCGCACTCTACTGTGTACATTTCTACTTTTACTATCATAATGATTTTTCAAATAAGTTTGCAATTAAATCTACTGTTGATTCTTCTACCTGTTCAGTGCTTCCGGTGATTGTTGAAGCCATATCCTTTTTGGTTTGAATAATCTTATAAATCTTTTCATCAATGGTATTTCTACCAAGGAAGTAATAAGCCGTTACACTGTCTAATTGACCGATTCGATGTGCTCTATCCTCACACTGCTCACAGTCTGCAAATGTCCAAGGGAACTCCACGAAAGCAACATTACTCGAAGCTGTTAGGGTAAGTCCAACCCCTGCTGCCTTAATAGAGCAGATGATCAAAGTACAAGTAGGATCGCTTTGGAATCTGTCAACTGCTGATTGTCTTTGCTCTTTCGAGTCAAGGCCTGTGACTGCTACTGCTTTCGGGAAATGTTTTCTTAGCTCATTACCCACTTCATGTAGGTTGACAAATAAGATCACTTTCTCATCTTGCTCCAGCATATCATTTACAAACTCGACAACTTCTTTTACTTTTCCCCTGGCTGAGATTTGTCTTAGTACATTGATACGGACCATCACTTCTCCTTTCATTGACTTCTGTATCTTTTCGTCTGAAGCTTGCTTGTAGTCTTTGAGATACCTTACAAGATCCGCCTCGGCATCTATGTACTCCTTTCGGTTGTTGATTTCGCAAATTACCGTTTGTCGAACCTTTGCCGGCAAGTCTTTTAGTACATCGTGCTTTTCTCTTTGAAAGAAGCAAACTTTGTTGAGTCTGTAATTAAGCTCTCTTAAGTTACTCGCTCCACTAGTCCCGGCGCAATAGCGTTGAACAAATCCGTTGTAGCCTCCAAAGTCCGGCAAGCGCCCCATAATGTGAAGCTGACTAACTAAGTCCTTTGGGTTGTTTATCACCGGTGTTCCGGATAGAAGAATGACATATTCTTTTCCCTGTGATATTCCCATGCAGAATTTTGAACTTTGAGCAGATCCGTTTTTCACTCTGTGGCTTTCATCAATGATTATTGATTTGAACATTGATATCTCCGGCTTGAATTGAATATGTTTCAATGTCAATCTTTGACCCTCTGTGTTCGTCATCCGGTGAACGAAGAATTTTTTCAAGCTCTCAAAATTCGTAATGAAAGTATCTGAAAGTCCGGTATTGTGAAACTGTGGAAAGGTTCTCTTATTTGAGTCCTCAAGAATCAACGATCTATCTTTCCCGGTTACCTTTTTAAATTCACGTTTCCAGTTCTCTTTTAGAGTAGATGGGCAAATCACTAAGCAAGGGTAAGCGTTAGCGGTGTGAACCGTTGCGATAGCTTGCATTGTCTTTCCTAGTCCTGGCTTATCTCCGTTGAGAAAGCGCTTTAATTCAAGTCCCTTTGCAATCCCTTGTTTTTGATAAGGGTATGGGTTAAACCCATCTGCAAGGTTAAGCTCTTTTTCAAGTTCCGGCATCGGTGGTAAATCATAAGCGACATCTTCGCTTGTCACTACCGTTCGTCCAAACTTGAAACCATATTTAGCGGCGAACTCTGTCACGCTGCCTTCGTACTCTATCGGTACCAACCAACATCTGTTGAGGCCATCCCAGTGTTTACCTGGGAGTAGTTTAACGGCCTCAACAAGATTTGGTCTGTAATTAAAAGTTATGATAAAATACTTATCTGACTTTTGTATATTCATTACAGTAGTTTGATTTGTTCATCGATCTTTTCTTTTCTTTTGAGATAGGTCTCTTCATGCTTGAGTTCGATCTTGAGTGAATCATCGTTGTAAGCCTCCTTACTTAGTGCAGTTAGCTGTTCTCTGACAGATGATGCATAACTAGTCACATGGTTTTTAATAAACGCCCTCGTTATTTTGGCTTCTAAAGGAGTTCCGATGATTGCTTTGCAATTTTCCAAGTAAGAGATGTTTTTGTCAAAATCGCGCTCAATTTGTCTTATAAAACTCCAATCACATTTGCTAATCATAGCAGCTATTACGATTTCATTCTCAAGATCTGTAGTCGGGTAGGAGTAAGTATCATAATCACTTTTAGAAATGAGCATCTTAAGCTCCTCAGTAATTTTCTCTACTTTAATTTCAGCATTACGTTTATCTTTTGATTGAAGCTCTACGATCTTATTGCTCTGTGCAAGTGCTTCAGGCGTTGCACCATCTTGCTGAATTCCATTATTTTTAATGTAGAAGAATTCATCCTTAGCATAGATATTTACCGCCCAACATGGGATCAATTCACCGTTAGCAATTTGTTCGTTTTGTTCGTCAATTGCTTTTTGTGCCTCGGAGCATTCTTCTTGGTATTCTTCTTCAGATTGATGATCTTCATCGTCTTCGTCGTACTCCTCTCTTTCTGGAAGCTCTTCGATTCCAATCTTACGATATTTACTGTAGTCAAATGGTTTGAGTTCATATCCCAGCTCGGTTAGCTTTTCAGTTACTTCATTCTGGTAGTCTTTGCTAAAAAATAAAATTGAACCGGAATCAGCTTTTTCTTTTGCTAATTGAACTCTATAGTCATTGTCTTTCTGCTTATAGCATATAGGATTTTGACAACTGTTTGATTCATATTCCAGAAATAGGACATTAGCACCACATCGACTCTTACAATCAATACAATCAGTTTTGTCAAAACCTACTCTATCAAGATCTTTGAAAGTCTGCGATAGGTTTCTTTTAATTTTTTGTATGTTTTCATCACTCCATTTATTCCAATTTTTGGCAGATGGAGAATAGTGATCACTAAAAATATTCGATTGCTCTTCAATAGATAGTTTGCAAATTTCTTGAGCGTGGCTTATCTGAAGTTCTTTCTTTTCAAGTAGTTCGGCTAGTTCAGGAACTAAATCATTCAACTTGATACGAAGTCGGATAAATGATACTGATTTTCCGAATCGAGCTGCTAACTCTTCAAATGAAGTTCCGCGTTTATGAAGTTCATTAAAAGCCCTGGCTTCATCCATTGGCTCCACATCTTTGCGTTGTAGGTTCTCGGTAATCATTGCATCGAAAGCCTCTTCATCTGTCATTTCGCGAACTATACAAGGAATGGTTTCAAGTCCTGCAAGTATTGAAGCCTTGTACCTGCGAGCTCCGCAAACAATCTGATAGCAGGGTTTACCTTTTAGGTGTTTTGGCGCTTCGATTTTCATTTCAGGGAATGGTCTAACCGTAATAGGCTGTAGTAATCCTTGTTTGCTGATGCTCTCTGATAGCTCCTGTACTGATTCTTTAGTAAAGAACCTACGTGGGTTCATTGCGCTTTCCGCTATAAGTAGCGGATTTATTAATTCTATTTGTGTCATACGCTAATTATTAAACTGCTGTTTCTAAATTCTCCTCTTCATCGACGATTATTTTACCCATAACTGGAACTTCGAATGTTTCCACTCCGTCTGTACTAAAGCTATCAACTCGTTCAAGTTGTTGGATTGCTACTTTTTTCTTTCTGCCTCGTTTCTTTGGCTCCTCACTGGTAGCGATGTTCACCTCTGAATTTTCGTCGCTCTCATCGAAGTTGATTTCGATTTGTTTTACAGCACACTTGCCATTTAAGTACTCTTTCACTTCAGCTGTCAGAACTTCAATGTCCGTGAATAAGTCATCCGCTGCTGCATAGTCCCCATCGTAGAATTCAATGAAAGGAGTTACAAGATTTAAAACCTTTCCAGTACTTAATTTCTTGCTTCCAATAAGAACCACACCCTCTCCATCCTCTCCGCCAAGAGTGAAGCCCGACACATGAAAGTCTTCCGAGCTTCCGCCCATTTCGCAAACGCTCTGCAAGTGATGATCTAATTGTCCAAAGGCTGTGATTAGGTCGATATGTGCGAGATAATTACACTTCTTGCCGACTTCGTTTTCTACTGTTCCCTGGTCTACAGTAATGATTTCCGTAAGGGTGATTTCTAATGTTCTACCCTTTTTTAAACTCGCTTTTTTAATTTTGTCCATAATTTTTTTATTTGAATTGATTGTAAAATTCTTCCCAGTATAAGTCTTCAGGGATTGGAAGTATAACCCTGAACTCCGATGCTGCATCGGATTGTATCTTGTTTAAAAAATCTGTGAATTCGTTTGATTTGAGAGTGGATGTACCTCCTGATTTGAACTTATTACCAGTATAGGTGCATCGCTCTGATAGGTATCTTTCGCAATAGTATTGATAGAATTCCCCAGGCTCGCTTTTAGTGTCTTCAGAAAGGCATCGGAACCACATCCACATCAAAGCGTTTTGATCAATACTCCTTTTTGGCTTTCCGATGGAGATAACATGATCTCCATCGGTTGATTCATCAATCATATTTTCGATATTCGTCAATAGCTTATCCGGAAATTGAATTCTACCGTTTAGTTTTTGATAGCGGATAGTTTTTGCCATTACGAAAAGAACTGGCTAAAAGTTGAGTTTCCGTATTCTCCTTTTGTAACTTCAATCATTTCAGCGATAGTGTACTCCTTTTCCTTTTTGATGAGTCTATTTGAAACAAAATCTTTAGTTCCAAAACTGCAAGCACCGGTTATGATTCGATAGCATTCGATTGCTTTTTCAAAACTCATTTTACTTTCAAGAGTCAGGCCTTTGTAATCAGATTTATCACGATTTGAAATCTTGAAAATAAGATCCTCTTTCGCCTCCTTGATCGTATCGCCATGCGAGAATTTTCCGTTTCCGTCAGTGACCAAATAAGACTCTTTTGTTTTTCCTATTTTCTGAATTTTGAATACATTCCTTTTGTGTGAAATCACCTTAGAGAAAATACCGTCAGCTTTTATGTATTTGTTTTTTCTCCATGAAAAGAATGATTCTTCGTCAATGTTTCGATTTACTTTGCTTGTGTCGATGGTTCCTTCCAAGTCGAGATAACCTCCCACTGTCAGGTTATCGGGCAATGAAGCGATTGCTGTTCCTCTCAAGTCGAGAGAACCTCCCACTGTCAGGTTATCGGGCAATGAAGCGATTGCTGTTCCTCTCAAGTCGAGATAACCTCCCACTGTCAGGTTATCGGGCAATGAAGCGATTGCTGTTCCTCTCAAGTAGAGAGAACCTCCCACTGTCAGGTTATCGGGCAATGAAGCGATTGCTGTTCCTCACAAGTAGAGAGA
>Ga0302165_10000190_pt1 | contig 25295 bp, 17 predicted proteins | sample I_Fen_E3_2_FD_193499 | JGI IMG/M metagenome (GOLD analysis project Ga0302165, IMG submission 193499) | Peat permafrost microbial communities from Stordalen Mire near Abisko, Sweden - I_Fen_E3_2 | ecosystem: Environmental > Terrestrial > Soil > Wetlands > Permafrost | place: Sweden: Abisko...
AGTTTTAAATGAAAAAGTGCCAAGAGAAAAATATGGACAAAGATTGATTACTGTTGCAGTACCCCTTGTTGATGACTCTAATACACCTGTAGGTGCATTTTCAATAATATTACCAAGATTTCATCCAGTTGCTGCAAGTTTTTCTGATTTTGCACCTATAGTTGCAGAATTATTTCCAGAAGGAGCATTTTTATATGTATCTGATTTAACAAAAATAATAAAAGTACAATCTTCTCAGAAGTTTGATTTGTCCAATATGAACATAGGATATGAATTAAAGGAAACAGATATGGCTTATAAGACTATTCATTCTGGACAAGCACAGACAATGGAAATAGGAGAAGAACGTTATGGTGTTCCTGTTTACATAGCTAATTATCCTTTGTATGATGAAGATACAGGTGAGAATATAGTGGCAACCCTTGGTGTTGTTGTGCCTAAGGCTGCTTCTAATAAATTGAAGACTATAACTGGAACTTTATCAACTAGTTTAGAGGGAATATCTGCTACAGTTGAACAGTTAGCAGCAAGTGCAATGAAAATACATGAAAGTGAGCAGAATTTATATGATCATGTAAGTTCTGTTGGTGAAACTTTAGAAAAAATAAATAGTATTACTGAATTTATTTCTTCGGTAGCTAATCAATCAAATATGCTTGGACTTAATGCTGCAATAGAAGCATCACGTGCAGGAGAAATGGGAAAAGGCTTTTCAGTTGTAGCTAATGAAATTAGAAAGTTAGCCTATCAGTCAAAAGAGACGGTACCTCAGATAAAAGTATTAACTGACGAGATAAAGTACAAGATAGATGAAGTTAATAAGGAAAGTCGTGAATCTTTAACAGCAAGTGAAGAGCAAGCGGCTGCAACACAAGAGATTTCTGCTAGTGTTGAAGAGTTATCAGCTATTACAAATCAGCTAGATAATATGGCAAAAAATTTATAGACTACATAGTAAAAAGATAGAAGGTTTTATTAAATCTTCATATTACGTATCTAGTGAAAGTTAGACACTAGATAAAATTTTAATATACAATTAAGGTCTCTATAGAAATATAGAGGCCTTAATTGTATGAAAAATAAGAGATCTAAAAATAGGCAGTAGATTGCCAGAGGTGATTAGCAAAGAACATGTGTCAACATGAAACCATTAAAAGATGTAGTTAAAGAGTTTGAAGAAAAAGAAATTAACAATGTCATAGAAATCTATGGAATAAATATATATTCAACTTCGGTAAATTACACTCATAAGTATGATTTTCACGGTGGGTATTATAATTTACATTACTCATGCAATTCTAAAGGTAATCCATCTGGATCATTGAAAAAAGTGAATTTTTTGTTTGTGTATTCATCTATTCTAATTGGTTCTGTCGTAATTCCTTTTGAATTTAATTGTGCTATAACATCTTCAATATTATTCACGGAAAAAGCAAGATGTCTTAAGCCGCAAGCTTCAGGTCTAGTAAGTCTTTTTGGACATTCATTCATAGAAAAAAGTTCAAGCTCACTATCACCTATTTTTAAATCTAATTTATAAGAATTTCTTTCTTCCCTATAGTTTTCACGTATAATTTCAAATCCCAATATATTCACATAAAAATTTTTAGATGCTTCATAATTTGAAACGATAATAGCAATGTGGTGAATTGAATTTAAGTTCATAATAAGTCTCCTTTGCATAATATAAATAACAATATCATAAGTATACTTTTAGAATTGAAAAAAAACAATTGTATTAATATTTAAGCAGGAAATGTTTATATATTATATGGTATAATGCTTTATTAGTAAGTATAATTAAGTGTAAACAAAAGCAAAGCTATCGAGGCTTTAATTTTAGATAGTAATTTATCAATAGGAGAAAAATATGAACAAGTTATTAAAAGTAGGAATAGACATTGGTTCAACGACTATCAAAATGGTTGTTGTAAGTGGACAGGAAAATGTAATATATAAAACATATAGAAGACATTTATCAGATATAAGAAATGCATTTAGGGGATGTTTAGAAGATGCAAAGGATCTTATAGAAGATAGTAAGTTAGCATTTTCAATATCAGGTTCAGGTGGTATGAGTTTAGCTGAAAAGTTAAATGTAGAGTTTATACAAGAAGTTATAGCAAGTACTAAGGCTATACAAAAGCATAATCCAGATACTGATGTAGTTATAGAATTAGGTGGAGAAGATGCAAAGATAACTTATTTAAATGGTGGCGTTGAGCAAAGAATGAATGGTACATGTGCTGGTGGAACTGGTGCTTTTATAGATCAAATGGCATCACTTTTAAATATGGATGCCAGTGGCTTAAATGAGGTAGCAAAAGAATATAATAATATTTACCCAATAGCTGCTAGATGTGGAGTTTTTGCTAAGACAGATGTACAACCTTTGATTAATGAAGGAGCTGAAAAAGCAGATATAGCAATGTCTATATTTCATGCAGTTGTAGTACAAACTATAAGCGTTCTAGCATGTGGAAGACCAATCTTAGGTAAGGTAGCATTCTTAGGAGGACCATTAACATTTCTTTCAGGGCTTAGAAAAAGATTTATAGAAGTACTTAAATTAAAGGATGATGAAGTTATTTTTCCAGAAGATTCAGAACTTTATGTTGCTTTAGGTGCCGCTTTAAGCTGTAATACTAAGAATAGCACAAATTATAAAGATATTTTAAGAAGATTAGAAGATGTAAAAACATCAGAAGAAGAAGAAATGGCTCATAGTTTAGAATCACTTTTTAGAAGTCAAAGGGAGTATGATGAGTTTAAGAATAGGCATGATAAAAGTGTTGTTAAGGAATTAAGTATTGAAGAGGCTAGGGGAAATTGCTTTTTAGGAATTGATGCTGGTTCTACAACAACTAAGGCTATTCTTATAAATGAAGATGGAGAAATACTTTATTCATATTATGCTAGTAATAAAGGAAATCCTGTAAATACTGCAGTTGAAATTTTAAAAGAAATTTATAAAAAGTTGCCAGAAGGTGCTAAAATAATAAATTCTGGTGTAACAGGATATGGAGAAGCTTTATTAAAGGAAGCTTTTGGAATAGATATAGGAGAAATAGAAACAGTTGCTCATTATAAAGCTGCAAAATTCTTTTGCAATGATGTTGACTTTATATTAGACATAGGTGGACAAGATATGAAATGCTTAAGGATAGAAGATGGAACTATTCAAAGTATAACTCTTAATGAAGCTTGTTCAGCAGGATGCGGATCATTTTTACAAGCCTTTGCAGAATCTTTAAGACTTGATATAAAGGATTTTTCAAAGAAGGCTATATTTGCAAAGTCACCAGTGGACCTTGGCTCAAAATGTACTGTATTTATGAATTCAAAGGTAAAACAAGCTCAAAAGGAAGGATTTACAGTAGAGGACATAGCAGCAGGACTTGCTTATTCCGTTGTTAAAAATACATTGTATAAAGTAATTAAGCTTAGAAATCCAGATGAGCTTGGAAAAAATATAGTTGTTCAAGGTGGAACTTTCTATAATGAAGCAGTCCTTAGAAGTTTTGAGTTATTATCAAAACGTCAAGTTATAAGACCAAACATATCAGGACTTATGGGAGCCTTTGGTGTTGCACTTTTGGCTAAGGAAAGATACATGGAAGGATATGAAACAACTTTAGTACGTAAGGAAAATATAGATAAAGTGAAAATGAAATCTACTACAGTTAGATGTGGTAAATGTTCGAATAATTGTTTATTAACAGTTAATAAATTTCATAATGGAAACAGATTTATTGCAGGTAATAAATGTGAAGAACCTCTTGGACTAGATAAAAACCAAAAGTATATCCCAAACCTTTATGAATATAAGTATAAGAAATTATTTGATTATACACCTTTAAAAGAACATGAAACTAAAAGAGGAGTAATAGGTATACCAAGGGTATTAAATATATATGAAAATTATCCTTTATGGTTTACATTTTTCACGGAGCTTGGTTTTAGAGTAGAATTGTCTCCTAAGTCTTCTAAGAAAATATATGAAAAGGGATTAACATCAATAGTATCAGAAACTGCATGTTATCCAGCTAAGATAGTTCATGGTCATGTGGAAGATTTAATTGGAAAAGGAATTAAAAATATATTCTACCCATGTATACTTCATGAAACAAAGGAATTTGAGAATGTAACAAATACATTTAATTGTCCAGTAGTTACTTCATATGCAGAGGTTATAAAAAATAATTTAGAATCTATAGAATTGAATAATGTTAACTTTATGAATCCATTTTTACCTATAGCTAATAAATCAAAACTTAAAAAGAGATTAAAAGAAGTATTAAATAGTTTTGGTATTTCTCAAAAAGAAATCAATAATAGTGTAGATAAGGCGTGGAAAGCTCAAGAAGAATTTAAAAAAGATATAAGAAATAAAGGAATAGAAACTTTAGAATATATTAAGGAACATAATATTAAGGGAATTGTACTTGCAGGAAGACCATATCACATAGATCCAGCAATAAGTCATGGTATGCCAAAGCTTATTAACAGTTTAGGTATGGCAGTGTTTACAGAGGATTCCATAGCTCATTTAGGGAAATTACAAGGAGAACTTAATATAGTTGACCAATGGGCATATCATTCAAGGTTATATAGGGCTTCGAGCTATATCTTAGATAGAGAGGATATGGAACTAGTACAACTTACTTCATTTGGCTGTGGATTAGATTCATTATCTACAGATGAAGTGTCAGAAATATTGCATAGTGGTTCTAAAATATATACTAATATTAAGATTGATGAAGGAAGTAATTTGGGAGCTGCAAAAATAAGATTAAGATCTCTAAAAGCAGCTGTAGATGAAAGAGAAAAAAATAACTTTGTAAGAATTAGAAAAGAAATAGAATTAAATAAGACTATTTTTAATCCTAGTAAAAAAGGAACTATAATAGTACCACAATTTTCTGAAATACATTTTGATATATTAGAAGCTGCATTTAATCAAAGTGGATATAATTTGGTTGTTCTTAAAAATGATAATAATGCTGTTGAAGAAGGTTTAAAATATATAAATAATGATATTTGTTATCCAGCAATAGTGGTTATAGGTCAACTTATAAATGCATTAAAATCTGGGAAATATGATTTAGATAGTACTAGAATATTATTAGGTCAAACAGAGGGACAATGTAGATTTACTAACTATGGTAAGGTATTAGAAAAAGGATTAAAGGAAGCAGGCTTTAATAATATCCCCGTTTTATCTCTAGGTCTTGCAGGGCAAAAGAAGGACACTGGATTAGAAGGAGTGAACCTTGAGTTAGTAAAGAAATCTATAGTTGGAGTTATTTATGGAGATTTATTAAGTAAGGTTATTCATAGAGTTAGACCATATGAAAAAGTAAAGGGAAGTGCAGATGAACTTTATGAAAAATGGTTAGAAATCTGTAAGGAATGCTTTAAAGAACCAATTAAGAATAATTTTAAGAAAATAATTAATGGAATAATTCATGAATTTGAGAATTTACCACGAATTGATGCAGATAAGCCTAAAGTTGGATTAGTTGGAGAATTATTAGTTAAATTTAATCCAATTGCCAATAATAATATAGTAAGAATGCTAGAAGATGAGGGCGTTGAAGTTGTACATAATGATTTACTAACATTATTTTTGGCTAGTGCTAAAGATCAAATATTTAATCACAAACATTTAGATGGTACATATATAGACAAAATAAAAGGACAGCTAACAATTAAGCTTATTGAAAAATATCAAAAAGTATATTTGGATGCCCTTGAAAACAGTGAAATATTCTATGTTAGTGAAAAAATCGATAAATTAGCCAATAACGCAAGTAAAATTTTGTCTCTTGGTAATCAATCAGGGGAAGGATGGAAACTGCCTGGAGAAATCATGGAGCTATCTAGCTGGGGTGTTAATAATGTAGTTTGCATGCAACCTTTTGGATGTTTGCCAGCTCATGCAGTAGCTCGAGGAACAATCAAGGCTTTAAAGAAACAAAATAAGAAATTAAATATAGTAACAATAGAGTATGATCCAGGATCAAGTGAAGTAAATCAAAACAATAGAATTAAGCTTATGCTTGCAAGTGCTTTTAATAGAATATAAATACCTCGTAATTTCTGAGAGATAGAACAAGACTAGTGGTGAAAATTTTACACATGAATATATAGTGTATCATAATAAATGAATTATGATATATTATATATAAAGTAGCAAAAATGGTAATATATTTTAGGAGGAGAGAAAATGATGTCTATTTTAGTTATGGGTGGTACAAATTTTGTAAGTAGTTCTTTGGCAAATTATATGGAGTTCAGTTGGTTTAACAAATTTAAATAAATTAAGAAAACAAGATAAACTATCAAATTGTTGAGGCAGGAGTAAGATTAATGAAGTACGATTTTGAAACATTAGTATCTAGAAAAAATGTGGGTTCAAGTAAGTGGAACTTAATGGATAAAATGAATCCTAAAGTTAATGATGACGTAGTACCATTTTCTGTTGCTGATATGGAGTTTAAAAATCCACCACAAATTGTAGAGGGTCTAAAAAAATATATGGATTCTTCTATAATGGGATATACTGAAAGCACAGAAGAATATTATAAAGCAGTATGTAACTGGATGGAAAGAAGACATGGCTGGAAAATTAAAAAAGAATGGATTACTGAATTTTCTGGAGTAGTTCCAGCATTACATATAATTATAAGGGCCCTTACAGAAAAAGAAGATAATGTACTTCTTATGACGCCAGTATATTATCCATTTTATAAAGCAGTTACAACTAATAACAGAAAAGTTATAAAAACTGAATTAGTTCTCTGCAAAGATCATTATGAAATTAACTTTGAAGATTTTGAAGAAAAAGCAAAATTAGAAAGCATAAAATTACTAATTTTATGTAATCCCCATAATCCTATTGGTCGTGTTTGGAGTGAAGAGGAATTAAAGAAAATAGGAAGAATATGTATAGATAATAATGTTCTTATAGTATCTGATGAAATTCATTTTGATTTAATAATGCCAGGGTATAAGCATACAGTATTTGCAAATATTTCTGAAGAATTTGCGGAGTCTTCTGTTATTTGTACAGCACCAAGTAAAACTTTTAATTTAGCAGGACTTCAAGCCTCCAATATAATTACCTCTAATAAAAAGATTAGAGATAAAATTGTAAGTGCGCGTAGAACATCAATTGGAAATTTAGGATTAAATATCTTTGGATATAAAGCATGTGAAATTGCTTATACTGAATGTGAAGATTGGCTTGATGAATTGATACAAGTTTTATATGAAAACAAAAAACTTGTAGAAGATTTTATGAAGGCAAATATTCCTGAAATTAAAGTTATGGATTTAGAAGGTACATATCTTCAATGGCTAGATTTTAGAACTTTAGAAAAAGATCACAAAGTACTAGAAAAATTTATGCAAACAGAAGCACAATTTTTCCTAGATGAGGGATATATATTTGGTGATGAAGGACAAGGCTTTGAGAGAATTAATTTAGCTTGTCCTACAAAAGTATTAAAAGATGCATTAGATAGATTGCTAGAGGCTGTAAAAAGATGTTATAAATAAGGAGTAAAATATTAAACATAAATTAGATAAAGGATATTTGGTTATTTTCAACTTTAATAAGAATAAGAAATACAAAAAAGAAATTATAAAGGATTATGAGAAAGAGATTTTTGGAGTATTTGTTTAAGGCAACAAAAAATCTAATATTGACAAAATTTATGTACTACGATATTATATTAATTAAATTAATAAATTAAAAGCAAAGAAAAAGAGGAGTAAAAATTTTGAGGCATTAAAGGAAACTTGCTCAGACGAGCTGAGGAGTACAGTTCTTTTAGCTAAATCATAGATTTAGAAAGAACTAGCAAGAGAGAGGGAGTAGCTGAAAACCCTTATGCTAAAAGTTTTGAAGGTAGCTTTTGAGCTTCTTTAGTGAAAGTAATAGTAGCTAAAGACGGTTTGTCTAAATCGTTATTTAAATTAAGAGTCCATTAAAGCAATGTATAATTATATTTTTTGCTTATGTGGAAATAAAGGTGGTACCGCGAGTCTTCGTCCTTTTTGTGATGAAGGCTCTTTTTTGTGCAGTTAATTGTTAACTGTAAACTGAATAAATTTGGAGGAATGAACATGTCAGAAATTAAAAACATATCAACTACATATGATCCAAAAGAATTTGAGGATAGAATTTATAAGAACTGGGAAGAAAAGGGTTATTTCACACCAGTAATTGATAAAAGTAAAAAGCCTTATACAATAATTATGCCACCACCAAACATAACTGGTGAGCTTCATTTAGGTCATGCATTTGATGATACTCTTCAAGATATGCTTATTAGATTTAAGAGAATGCAAGGATATTGTACATTATGGCTACCAGGAGAAGACCATGCATCTATTGCAACAGAAGTTAAAGTTGCAAATGAATTAGCTAAGCAAGGTTTAAATAAAAAAGAAATGGGAAGAGAAGCATTCCTTGAAAAAGTTTGGGAATGGAGTGATGAATACAGAGCAAGAATAAGAAATCAAGTTAAAAAGCTTGGTGTATCAGCTGACTTTACAAGAGAAGCCTTTACAATGGATGAAAATGTTAGTGCTGCTGTAAAACACGTATTTGTTAAACTTTATAATGAAGGATTAATTTATCAAGGAAATAGAATAACTAACTGGTGTACTCATTGTCAAACTGCATTATCTGATGCAGAAATTGAATATGAAGAACAAGCAGGCCATTTTTGGCATATAAACTACCCATTAACTGATGGAAGTGGTTTTATTGAAATAGCAACAACTAGACCTGAAACATTACTTGGAGATAGTGGTGTTGCTGTTAATCCTAACGATGAAAGATATAAACACCTTATTGGTAAAACTGTGATGTTACCTTTAATTAATAGAGAAATTCCTATAGTTGCAGATGACTATGTTGATTTAGAATTTGGAACTGGTGCTGTTAAGATGACTCCAGCTCATGATCCTAATGACTTTGAAGTTGGAAAAAGACATAACTTAGAAATCATAAGAGTTATGGACGACAAAGGTGTTATAAATCACTTTGGTGGAAAGTATCAAGGTTTAGATAGATATGAAGCTAGAATCGTTATAGTTAAAGATTTAGAAGAACTAGGTCTTTTAGTTAAAATTAAAGACCATGCGCATAATGTTGGAACTCATGATAGATGTGGTACTACAGTAGAACCAATAATATCAAAGCAATGGTATGTTAAGATGGATACTTTAGCAAAACCTGCTATAGAAGTAGTTAAAAATAAGAAAACTAAGTTTGTTCCAGAAAGATTTGAAAAGACATACTTCAACTGGATGGAAAACATTCAAGATTGGTGTATTTCAAGACAATTATGGTGGGGACATAGAATACCAGTTTTCTATTGTGAAGATTGTGGTGAAATGATGGTACTGGAAGAAACACCAAAGACTTGTACTAAATGTGGAAGTGCTAATATTAAGCAAGATAATGATGTTTTAGATACCTGGTTCTCATCAGCATTATGGCCTTTCTCAACACTAGGCTGGCCAAACAAAACAGAAGATTTAGAATATTTCTACCCAACAAGTACATTAGTTACTGGACATGACATTATATTCTTCTGGGTTGCTAGAATGATATTCTCAGGACTTCATTGTATGGATGAAACTCCATTTGATACAGTGCTTATTCATGGTCTTATAAGAGATTCAGAAGGAAGAAAAATGAGTAAATCATTAGGAAATGGTGTTAATCCATTAGAAGTTATAGACACTTATGGTGCGGATGCTTTAAGATTTATGATAGCTACAGGAAATGCACCAGGAAATGATATGAGATATTATCCAGAAAGAGTTGAATCTTCAAGAAATTTTGCTAATAAGATTTGGAATGCTTCAAGATTTGTTATGATGAATCTTGATAAAGAAATTATGAATAAATACAAAGACTGCAAAGAATACTCTTTAGCTGACAAGTGGATTTTATCAGAAATGAATACAGTAGTAAAAGAAGTTACAGAAAATATGGATAAATTTGAACTTGGAATTGCTATGCAAAAAGTTAATGATTTTATGTGGACTGAATTCTGTGACTGGTATATAGAACTTGTTAAACCAGTATTCTATGGGGATGATGAAAAAGCTAAAGGAATAGTTTATAATGTATTAAATACTGTATTAATTACAGGATTAAAATTATTACACCCAGCTATGCCATTTATAACTGAAGAAATATTCACTCATTTAAGTGATGAAGAAACAATAACAACTTCTGCTTGGCCTAAGTATGATGAAGCTTTAGTAAGCACTGAAGCTGAAAGTGATATGGCATATGTAATTGAAGCAATAAAAGGTTTAAGAAATGTAAGAGCTGAAATGAATGTACCACCATCTAGAAAAGCTAAAGTAATTTGCTATATTGCAGAAGATGCTAAAAAAGCATTTAATGCAGGAAGTGCATACATTGAAAAATTAGCTTCAGCTTCAGATGTTGAATTTATAGCAGATAAAGCTAATGTTCCATCAAATGCAGTATCTTTAGTTGTTAAGGGCGGAGAATTATTTATGCCATTACTTGACTTAGTAGATAAAGAAAAAGAATTAGATAGATTAAATAAAGAAGCTAAGAAATTGGAAGGCGAAATTGATAGAATAGATAAAAAACTAGGAAATCAAGGATTTGTAGCTAAAGCACCAGCAGCAGTTATAGATGCAGAAAAAGAAAAAAGAGTAAAATATGTAGAAATGCTTGAAGCAGTTAAGGTTAGAATTGACGCTTTAAATTAGTGATTTCATATAAATTAGGGGCAATAGTATAATTAAATTAATAAAATGAGAGTTGTGTTAAGATAGAAGAATTCTATTTTAACACAACTTGTTTTTTGCAAAAAAATGCTGTTAAACAGAAAGTAATAAAATTATGCAAAATTACATCAAATGCTATTGGAAAAGGCAAGTATTAACTTTCTAATTATTCTTTGTTTACAATTTAAAAATACGGTAATAATATAAGAAAATTTAAAATAAACTATCATGAAAAATAAATCGCAATGGAGGATAAGATTATTATAAAAAGGAAGGTTAAGTTTAACATTTATTTTATTATAGTATTTACATGTGCAAGCATAGGGGTTTGTGCACAAACAGAAATGGATAGTAAGCAAGAACAACAGGTGGAAGAAATAGACAATAGTACTAAAAGTACTGATAAACCTGAAATATTAGAGTTATTTACAGTTGATAATAATACATATAAAGTTTTAAATCCAGATAAAGACGATAATATAGTAATATTTTGGAAATGTGCAGACGATTTAGAAACAATAATTGTAAATAATGAGGTTTACTATAACGGACGTAATTTGAAAGTTAATTATGTATATGAAAAAGCGTTTTCTAAGAGTAAAAGTGCAAAAAATGTAATTATAGGTGATGATGTTGCAGGGTTTTGTGATTCATTTGGGAGTCTTGTTGAAACTCTAGATGGGACTTTTAAAGATAAAGGAAAACTTGAAAGTATTGATTTTGGAGGCTCTAAATTTATTTTTGGAGAAAGTTGTTTTCAAAATTGCAGTTCTATAAAAAATATAGATTTGAGTAGAATAACAAAATTCAATGGCCAGAGTAATTTTTTTTATTGCAAAAAATTAGAAGATATAGGAGGATTCAATGATGAAGTAATTGAATTACCAACTAGAACTTTTACAAGTTGCAGTAAGTTAAAAATAAATAGTTTAAACAAAATAACTAAGTTAGGTGATGAATGTTTTAAATCTTGTAGATTATTGGATAAAAATATAGTAACTGGTGTTGAAGAAATAGGAGATAACTGCTTTTTTGGTTGTTACTTTAGTGAAGTTTATTTAGAAAAAGCTAAAAAGGTTGGATATAATGCTTTTGGTGGAATTGAAAATTTAAGAAAAATAAAATTCGGTAATCCTAATATTCCTATTTTGGGAAAAAATATAGCTGAAGGTAGTAGTATAAATGAATGGGTTTATCCGCTTAATTATAAAAATCAATCAGATTATTCTGAGTTTTTAAGAAACTTAAGAATATCAAAAGTTATTTGGTATCATGATAGTGAAAAGCTTAAGTGGGACGTAACTCAAGATGTTAGATTAAACTCATTAAAACCGCCAACTATTGCTAGAGAAGGTTATGAAATAGAGGGGTGGTATAAAGATTCAAATTGTACTAATAAAGTTAATATGATAGCTGATTTAGGAGAAATTATTGGTTCTGACTTAGTAATAAAAGATCCCAAATTATATGCAAAGTGGATAGCTAAAGAATTTACTATACCAAAAGATACAAAAGATCTAAGTGGTACTAAAGAACCAAGTATACCAGAAGATCCAAAAGATGCTGAAGAACCCAATATACCAGAAGGTACAAAAGATCCAAGTGGTACTAAAGAACCAAGTATACCAGAAGGTACAAAAGATCCAAGTGGTACTAAAGAACCAAGTATACCAGAAGATCCAAAAAATCCAAGTGATGCTGAAGAACCAAGTATACCAGAAGATCCAAAAAATCCAAGTGATGCTGAAGAACCAAGTATACCAGAAGATCCAAAAGATTCAAGTGATTCTGAAGAACCAAGGATACCAGAAGATACAAAAAATCCAAGTGATGCTGAAGAACCAAGTATACCAGAAGATCCGAAAGATCTAAGTGATTCTGAAGAACCAATTATATTAGAAAATACAAAAGATTCAAGTGACTCAAAATCCCCAACTACATTAAAAGAATCAAAAAAAACTAAAAAAACTAAAAAAACTAAAAATAATTTTATTATAAAGTTTGAAGGTGAAAATAAAGATGTTGATATGCAAGAAAACAACGAGATATCTTTAGAAAATGAAATTATTAAAAACTGTTTTGTATCATCAATTGAAAGGAATAATGCTGAAATACAATGCTTTAATTGGTCATATATAGATAAGGTAAATAGCAATATAGAAATTATTAAGAGTGGAACTCTCAGTAAAATAAATAAAAATAATAAATGTATTGGAATTTACTTGAAGAGCAATGATTATTTTAAGAATAACACAATAATAGAGATGAATATTGAAAATATAATAGCACCAAATAGACTTTACTTTTATAGTGAAGAATTAGGAAAATTTATATTAATTGATGAGAACTTACAAATTAATAATGACATTATTAAGTTTAAGCCAACTAGCAAAAAAGAATATTTAATTACTAAATTTGATTTAAATGAAGATATTGTTGCAGTAAAAGGATGGAATAAAATATTACCAGAACAATCCAATGCTTTATTAGGTAAACAGATTAATGAACTAAGTTGGATATATATTCAGGGAGAGGAATTATCTAAGGGATGGATTGAAGATGCGAAAGCAAAAAACTGGTATTTTATGAATGAGAAAGGAATAATGGAAACAGGGTGGTTAAAAGATAAAGATGATAAGTGGTATTATTTAAATACAAGAAGTGATGGTAGTAAAGGCTCTATGAAAATTGGATGGAATAAGATAAACAATGAATGGTATTATCTACAAAATGATGGAGTTTTAGCAGTTAATACAATTATTGATGGGTATTTAGTTGGAAGTGATGGAAAGTTAATTTGAAAAAGTTTTGTTAAGTAAGGATATAAAAGAATAAATATTAATATACATAGTTTTAGAATGCTATGTATGGAGGTATTTAAATTTGAAAACAAAAAAGTCATTAGTTAACTTAATATTCTGGATAACATTATCAATCTTATTCAATATTTTTATATTTTATACAAGAGGCGAAACCGCAGCTATTGAGTATTTTGGTGGCTACATAGTAGAAATGTCATTAAGTTTAGATAATTTATTTTTATTTTTAATGGTATTTTCAAGCTTTAATATAAAAGAAGAATATCAAGAAAAAGTGCTTTTATATGGCGTTATAGGTGCCATGATACTGCGGCTAACATTCATTTTGCTAGGTGTAGCTATAATAAGTAAGTTTAGCTTTCTACTTTCTATTTTTGGTGTAATATTATTGATTAGTGGTTTTAAAATATTTTTTGAAGAAAATGACAATATGCAATTTCATGATAATTTTGCAGTTAAGCTCTTAAAAAAAATAATTCCAGTAACAAATGTCTTTCAGGAACAAAAATTTTTTGTGAAACAAAATAAAATTATTTATGCAACTCCTCTTTTTGTAGCACTTATAATAATCGAATTTTCGGATATTATATTTGCAATAGATTCTATACCAGCTATTTTTTCAATAACCACAAATACTTTTATAGTTTATACGTCTAATATATTTGCAATACTAGGACTTAGAAGCATGTATTATATATTACAAAAGATGAATAATATGTTTAGATTTATGAAGTATGGTGTAGGGTTTATATTGATATTTACTGGTCTAAAACTTGTACTATTATTTTGGGATATTGAAATTTCAGTTACGAATTCTGTAATAATTATAATTATTATTTTATTAAGTAGTATTTTAATATCTTTCATATGGGATGAACTAATTAATAAGTTAAAAAGTTAGCTTTAAAAATTTTAACCAGAAATTAATGAGAAGTTTCTGATGGATTTTTATATTAGTCATTTACTTATAATTGAAGTATAATGTAAAGTAATCATATTATTGTATGATTTATATACAGTAAAAGCAGAAAATACAAGAGGTAAGGAAAAATGAATATGACTTATGAAGAAGCAATGAACTATATATCAAGTGTTGGTAGATTTGGCTCTAATTATGGACTTGAAAGGACTTTTAGGCTTTTAGAGTTAATTGGAAGCCCTCATGAAAAAATCAAATTAATACACGTAGCAGGCACCAATGGTAAGGGGTCTACTACTGCAATGATTACCAAGATTCTTAGAGGTCTTGGATATAAAGTCGGAATGTATACTTCACCTTATTTAGAAGAATTTGAAGAGAGAATTCAGATAAATGGAGAGAATATTAATAAAGATACATTAGTAAACTTATTAGAAGAAGTTAAAATTGCAATAAACAAAGTAATTGAAGAAGGTTATGAACATCCAACAGAATTTGAAATAATAACTGCACTTATGTTTTTACATTTTTATAATGAAAAAGTGGATTATGGTGTAATTGAAGTTGGGCTTGGAGGAAGATTAGATTCAACTAATGTATTAATACCAAAGGTTAGTTTAATAACATCCATAAGCTTAGATCATATGAATATTTTAGGTGATAATTTGAGAGATATTGCAAAAGAAAAGGCTGGAATAATAAAAGATGGTGTTCCGGTTATATTATATCCTCAAAAAAAAGAAGTAGAAGAAGTTATATTAAAGATAGCTAAAGAAAAGAATTCAAAGGTGTATATGGTAAAAAAAGAAGCTGGAAGACTAAGTGATATTAATTATGAAGATTTATATCAAAATGTTGAAATTGAAAGTTATAAAAACCAATATACAATTAAACTACCGTTACTTGGAGAGCACCAAATATTAAATCTAAATGTAGCTTTAAACACTATAGAAGTATTATGTGAACAAGAGAAGATTAAATTTGATAAGAATTTAGTAGAAAAGTCTCTGGAAGATGTTAAGTGGATAGGAAGACTTGAAGTTTTAGGAAAGAAACCTACTATAGTAATCGATGGAGCACATAATATAGACGGAATTAAAGCTCTTAGAAAAAACATAGAGAAGTACTTTAAGTATAATAAAATATATTTATTACTTGGTATTTTAGCAGATAAGCAAGTTAAAGAAATGATAGAAGAAATAGCGCTAATAGCAGAAAAAATATATGCTTTAACACCTCATAGTGAAAGAGCAGAACTTAGTGAAGATTTGAAAAATGAAATACTAAAATATAATCCGAATACTATAGCATTCGAAAGTTATGAGGAAGCATTTTTATTAGCTTTAAAAGAGGCTAATGAAGAAGATTTAATATTAATAAGTGGATCATTGTACATGATCGGAGATATGAGAAAAATTATAACTAAGAAATTATATGGTTTTGGGACATTATATTAATATATATAAGTATAGAGTTTTTAGTGGTTAGAATATAATTAAGGAAAAGAGGGAATGAAAGTTATATGGTTAAGAAAGATAAAGACAAAGACAATTTGGCGTATAAGAATAAATCAATCTATTATGATTTAAAAGAGTTTCATGATAGAAATTCTGGTGTACTTTATAGCTATCAAGACTTCGAAAAAGCTGGAATAAGAGAATTTAAAAGTACTACTAATAAAGTGCGCTCACTTAAAACTTATGAAAAAAATAGATTATCTAATGAATTAATGGGTATATTATTGAAAGAGATTAATGATGAAGAAAATTTATCTGAGATAAATGGATATATAACATTAAATCCAATTATTAATTATTATGAAAATTTTACTAAGCTGTTTAAAGATTTATTAGAAGTTAATAAAGGCATGAATCTAAAAATGAATAAAATTATAAGTAAAATGATTATAGATAATGATTGTAGTGAAGAAGTAAAATTAGGCTTAATACTTGCACCTATTTGCAAGATTGAAAATATAGAAGATATATTAGAAGTATTTTCTATTCACAACGATTATCTTTTTTATGTAATTAAGGCTTACGAATATATGGGAGGCTTTAATAATAGTATTTTTGAAATGGCAAAGAAATCTAAGGGGTATGGCAAAGTATTTTGTGTAATGAATCTTAGACCAACAACTAATGAAATAAGAAAGTGGATGATAGAGGAAGGTTCAGATAACAGCGTGGGAGTACCAGAATTGTTATCATATAATATGCTTTCATTAGATCTTCTGGGTTATTTGGAGAATAATGAGTTTAGCGGAGAAGAAATTGAAGTTTTGGCAAAATCATTTAGTATGTTACTTTCCGATTATGGAATAGATGAGATTAGTGATGGGAAAAAGGTTTGTAATAAATTATTAGAAATTATTGATAAGGTTGATGGAGGAATATATTCTCTATATGTTATAATTTCAATTCTTTATTCAATAGAAGCTACTGTAATTGATAATTATAAAACAAAAAAGAGTTCTGAATCCTTTAAAGTTAACAATGATTACAAAATTATAATTGAAAATTGTAAAAAAATTTGCAACAAAGATATATGGCATCAAATAATATCTGAACAAGTATCAAACATAGAAATTGAAAGCAGTGTTTTAATAAGTTGTTCAGAGAAAACAAAATATAAATTAATAAAAAAAGAATTTGAGACAATTTTAAAAAGAGATTTTACAAATCCATTAATATATAAGTATGCATTTGCAGTAGGCAATAAATCAATAAAAAAATGTGCTATGAGCATAGGGCTACAAAAATTACCAATGAATGAAGTATTAAGTGGTCAAGATGAAATAGAAATAGATAATTTAGAGTATGAAGATATAGCACAAATTTGTTTTTTTATAATAATAAAATACGCACAGTATGATGATTTTCAGGATAAATATAAAGATATTAATATTCAAGCTTTAAGAGCACCTTTAATTGAAACAAGGTTGCAAGCTGCAACAAATCTTCAAAGATTTAGAGAAGAATTTGATTCTTTAGATAAGGAAATTATTAATGATGCCATAGGCACAGAAATGGTAGGAAGTATAAGAAGATCTCTTAATTCTTTATTAATTAAAACGCATGATAAAGAAAAAAGATATGTTGAAGTTTATGATAAAATGCACATAGATGCTCATGTTAAAGATGTATATTTAATTAATATAAATGTTGCTGGAACAAATTACATCGATATGAGTGAGATATACAATAAGCTATTAGAAGAAGACATGCTATATTTAAGAAGAGAGCCAAGCAATGCATATGATTCAAATGCAATTGAAATCATAACTACAGAAGGGTATGTAATTGGATATGTTCCTAAAGAAAATAATTTGATTTTAAAAAATCTAATGGATAAAGGCAAATATATATATGGAAAAATAAAAGAAATAAGCGATGACTATAACCATATAAATATTGAAATTTATCTAAGTTATAAAGATATAATAGAAGAAATAACAAGTACATTATCACTACTCTCAGGAGGAAAAGAGCATTATCTTCAATAAAATAAGTTATATATTGCCAAAATAAAGGGTACTCTGATGCAACACTGCATAAAAGAGTACCCTTTATTTCGGCGGATTATACGCAAATAGCAGTATCTACACCATAGTCTCTTTTTTCCATGCTAATAAAGCTTTGGATAGTTGATCTGGGCAAGATGTACCTTTTTGTCTACAATCTATACCTTGTAATTTTGTAATAACCTCATCTACAAGCATTCCTTTTACTAGGTGACCAATACCTGAAAGATTTCCGGCACAACCTCCAACAAATTCTACATTTTCAACAATATTATCATTAATTTCAAGATTAATTAATGATGAACAAACACCTGATGTTTTATATGAATACATTACATACACTCCTTATAATAAATTTAATTTAAAAGTTAATATTACTAAGCAAACGCATTTAAGCGAGCTTAATATATTATACAAGAAATTTGTCAATAAATAAAGATAATACAATTAATAAGTTGTGCCAATAATATATTTTTAGAATATATTAGAGGTAGTAATATGATTATCTTGAGTAGGGGGAAATGGAATGAGCTATATAATTTTATGCAACACTGGTTCAGATAGTTTAAATAAGATAAATACTGAAAATTTAAAGAATCAGAGTATATTTTTATCTGCTGGTGAAAGTCCGTTTGGCCCTCATGGATTATCATTATACAAAGATAAAATTTTAGTGGCTAATAATTATAATAATAGTATTTCCTTAATAAATTATAAGAGCTTTAAAGAAGAAAATAATTTATATATAGGAGCACATCCTAATGATATAGTAGCTCATGATGATATAGCATATGTCTCATGTGGAGAATCAAATTCACTTATAATATATGACATGATAAATGAAAGAGTAAATTTTGAGGTGCCAACAGGCAGAGTTCCTCATAATATAGCACTATTAGAAAAAGAAAACCTTTTGTTTATAAGTAATATGGGTGATGATAGTATTTCTGTAATTGACTATATAAATAATAAGGAAATAAAAAGAATTAAAGTAGAAAACACTCCTACAAAAATAAATGTATCAAAAAATAAAAAATATTTATATGTATGTATGAGTTACCTTGGCTATGATAGAAAAGGTAGCATAGGGATTATTGAATTAAAAACCTTAGAGTTAATTAATAAGATTCAGGTTGGATTGTCTCCGGTAGATTTATTTGAAGAAGATGACTATTTATATGTTTCAAATTTATGTGAGGGCTCTATAAGTATTGTAAATTTAAAAGATATTAAGGAAGAAAATAAAATAATTATTGGCGGAATGCCAAGAGGGATAGTAAAGGTTAAAAAAAATATATTTGTTGGGGATTACTTAAATGGAATATTAAATATAATAGGAATAGAAAATAAAAAAATAAAAGCCATATCAATAGGTTCTGAGCCTAATGCTATGACTTTGGTTAAAAGTATCAATTAATTAATATATTAATTATATTATTGTATATTTCAGATGGATTTTCTTTCCATTTCTTGCAAATGGAAGTTGCTTGGTTTTTTGTAGGAACTGATAATTTTAGTTCCATTAATAAAGCTTGATCTTCAATTGCCTTAAGATCAACTATAAAGCTATCATTACTATCACCGAGTGTATAGTCAGCGTGTATAGTTAATTCTTTTTTTATAGATCCTATCTTATCTTTTATATAGTCATCAATAATAGATAGTTTTGAGGGGGATATTCTAGCTTTAAATAAAGAGAGAACATTATCGCCCTTTTCTGTTAATATCAGTAATTTTTTATCATTAGCTTCATGATATTCAACGAATTTAGAGTCCTCAAGCTCAGCCAAATATTGTTGGAATGTAAAATAATTCATAAAGTTATTTTCAAGAATTATTTCAGTAAGCTGAGTATTTGATATTGGTTCTTTTATTGATTTTAATACATATAACATTAATAATTTGTTTTCTGCGAGTTCTGATGAGCTTTCGTACATAAATACCTCCATAACTAATGAAAATCTATTTTTATTATAACATAAATTATCTTTTAGTGAATAGCAACTTAAAACAATTTGCATTAATGAAAGAATAAGGCATATACAGAACACATTTAAAAACTCTTTAATAATATAATATAGGCTAGTAGGATTAATAAAAACTCTCAAGACTTATTTTTTTATAGAATTCTGCTAATCGTTATACTATGTAAAATAGCATAAAAAAATATGTAATGAATATAGTTATAGTAGGAAACACAAAGTTAAAAGGAGCGTAAAAAGTGACATGGAAGAAAAAGAGGATAGGGGTAGATTTAATTCTAATAATCTTTTTAATAGTTATGTCTATTGGAATTAATAGAACTACTCAAGTTATGGCGAATATCCATGAAGAAGAACCTATATATTGTGTTGACACAAATGAAAACGTAGTTAGCTTAACTTTTGATGTAAATTGGACAGAAAAAGATAATCTAGAAGTAATATTAAACATATTAAAGAAATATAATATAAAAGGAACATTCTTCATAATGGGTGGATGGGTTAATTATAGTGAAGATAATGTGAATAAGTTAAAGTTAATAAAAGAAGGGGGGCATGAAATAGGAAATCATAGTTACAAGCATCCTAGCTTTACAAAAATAAGCGCAGATAAAATGAAGGAAGAAATAGAAAAAACTAATGACATTATTGAAAAATATACAGGTGAAAAGCCAAAGCTATTTAGATTTCCAAGTGGAGATTATAATAAAGATGCTTTTTTGAAGGTAAGAAACTTAGGATATATGACTATACAATGGGATGTTGATTCTGTTGATTGGAAGGAAATATCAGCTGAAGTGGAATATAATAGGGTGATGAAAAATGTTAAGCCTGGATCTATTATTCTTTTTCATAATGCAAAGTATACTCCAGATAATTTAGATAGGATCATAAAAGAGCTAAAAGGCAAGGGTTATGAGTTTAAAACTGTAGGTGAAATGATATATTTTGAAGACTATAATGTTGACAATAACGGAATTCAATATAAAAATAATAATAAATATTGAAAATTAACTAGTTTTTGTATTATAATGGTAATATGTGCTAGTGGGAGCATGTATTACACAAAATAAAATAATTTCCGATGGAGAGAGGGATTACAATGGATAATTTAATGCTAAATAACAAGATTTACCTTGAGGGTAAAGTAACATCTGGATTAGAGTTTAGTCATGAAATGTATGGGGAAGGGTTTTATACTTTTGATTTAGATGTAATGAGATTAAGTGACTCAGTAGATACATTAAACATTACTGTTTCAGAAAGATTGCTTAGTGATATTAAGTTAGAGGAAGGAATAGACGTAATTGTAGAAGGACAACTAAGATCTTACAATAAATTTATAGATGGATCTAATAAGCTTATACTTACTGTTTTTGCTAGGAATATTGAGCCATGCTTGGAACGAAGCAAGAATCCTAATGAAATATTCTTAGATGGATATATCTGCAAGGAACCTATTTACAGAACAACACCTTTTGGGCGTGAAATTGCAGATGTACTTTTGGCTGTAAATAGAGCGTATAATAAATCAGATTATATTCCAACTATTGCATGGGGAAGAAACTCAAGGTTCTGCCAAACTTTAAGTGTTGGAGATAATATCAAGGTTTGGGGAAGACTTCAAAGTAGAGAATACCAAAAAAAGGTATCAGAAAGTGAAGTAATAAGAAAAATTGCATATGAAGTTTCAATTTCAAAGATGGAAAGAGCTCAAAAAGAAGAGATTGTAGGAGAAGAAGGGGCAGTATAAATAATTAATAGCTTTAAAAAATCTATAATGGTCAATAATTAATGTTTATTTATCAAATATTTAGTTATCTTTTTAAGTAAAACAAAAGGTTTTAATAAATTTTAAATTTATTAAAACCTTTTGTTTTTGAATATCCATTATGTAAGCTTAAATAAATAATTTTCTATTTTCTTAAATCATCCATAATTTGAGTTTTATCTTTTGTCTTATCATCTACGACCTTGATTATTTTAGCAGGTGAACCAGCAACAACTACGTTTTCTGGAACATCTTCAGTAACTACAGAACCTGCAGCTACAACAGAGCCAGCACCTATCTTAACTCCTTCAAGAATTACAGAATTAGCACCAATTAAAACATTATCACCAATCATGCAAGGTTCTTTACTTGGTGGTTCTAATACGCCAGCTACAACAGCACCAGCACCTAAATGAACATTTTTACCTAATTGTCCACGAGCTCCAACTACTGCATTCATATCAACCATAGTTCCATCGCCGATTTCAGCTCCAATGTTAATTACAGCTCCCATCATTACTACAGCATTTTTACCAATGATAACTTTATCTCTTATGATAGCACCTGGTTCAATTCTAGCATCTACTTCAAGTAAATCTAGCATAGGAACAGCAGAATTTCTTCTGTCATTTTCTATTCTAAAGTGTTTAATAAGGTGTTTGTTATCTAATACTATTTTAGTTATAGAATCAGATTCTCCCATTAGTATATAAAATCCGTTTGTACCATACCATTCTACATCATTCATTTCTGCATTGCTTAAATCTCCATTAACATAAACTTTTACTGGAGTTGATTTTTTTGATTCCTTAATGAATCTAGCGATTTCATAAGGATCTGTTAAATTATATGACATTAAATCACCCTTTCTAGTATTATTACAATCAACTTTATTATAATAAAGTTTTAAAGTAATTGAAAGAGGAATACGTATAAAAATACAAATAGTTTGAATGAACTTTAGTAATGTTGTAAAATAAGTTTATATTATCATAACAGGGGGCATTATAATTATGAATAAACAAGTTGAGAAAATTCAAATTTCTGGGATAAGAAGATTTGCAGAAAAAGTTAAAAATGTAGATGGGGCAATTTCATTAACGCTTGGTCAACCAGATTTCTGTGTGCCATTAAATATATCAGAGGGAATGATTAATGCTATTCAAAGCAATAAAACAACTTATACCTCAAATGCAGGAATAGATGAACTTAGAGAAGAGATTTGTACATATTTAAAGACATTTGATATTGAGTATGATAAAGAGGACTTATGTATAACTGTTGGTGGTAGTGAGGGCTTATATTCAGTATTATTTGCTTTAATGAATAAAGGTGATAAAATTTTAATACCAGGACCAGCTTATCCAGCTTATGAAAATATTTCAATAATGATAGGAGCAGAAGTTGTAAATTATGGTTTAAATGAAGATTTTACATTGAATATAAATGAAATAAAAGCAAAATTAGATAAAGAAGATATAAAATATTTAATGTTATCTTTTCCTTCAAATCCTACAGGTGCAATTTTGTCTAAAAGCCAAAGAGATGAACTTGTTGAATTAATAAAAGAAAAAGATATTATAGTAATAACTGATGAAATGTATTCTGCTATAATTTTTGATGATTATTATTCAGTAGCTCAAGCAAAAGAGATAAAGGATAAAATTATATACGTAAGTGGATTTTCAAAAATATTTTCTATGACAGGGCTTAGAATTGGATATGTAGCATGTAGTGAGAAGTATATGAAGGAAATAATTAAGGTACATCAATATTGTGTATCGTGTGCACCATCCATAGCTCAATATGGTGCTCTTGAAGGCTTAAAACATTCACTAGATGATGTTGAAAACATGAGAAGGACTTTTGAAAGAAGAAAAAATTATTGCATGAATAGATTAAAAGAACTTAATTTAGAAGTTGCAGAGCCTAAAGGAGCATTTTATATTTTTCCTTCAATTAAAAAATTTAATATGATTTCAGAAGAATTCTGCGAAAAATTATTAAATGAAGGAAAACTAGCTTGCGTACCAGGTACAGCCTTTGGTGCTTTAGGAGAAGGTTATATGAGAATATCTTATTGCTATTCAGATGAAATTTTAAAGGAAGCATTTGATAGACTTGAAAGCTTCTTAAAATTAAATTTTCCAAATTGTTAATTGATGTGTCTTAAGGCATATGCCTTAAAATAATTTTAAACATTTTTATATCATAAGGTTTAAATTATTTTTAAAAGACACTTTAATATATAAATAAATAGGAGGGCTAAAAATGAGTGAATTTAAAAATGTCACAGCAGTAAAAAAAGCAAATGTATATTTTGATGGAAAGGTTACAAGTAGAACAGTAATCTTTGAAGATGGTGAAAGAAAAACTTTAGGAATAATGTTACCAGGTGATTATGAATTTGGTACAGGAGACAAAGAAGTAATGGAAATTCTAGGTGGTTCAATGGATGTTAAGCTGCCAGGAAGTGATAAGTTTGTTACATATAAAGAAGGAGAAAGTTTTGAAGTTCCAGCAAATTCAAAGTTTAGTTTAGAAGTGAAAGAAGTAGCAGATTATTGCTGTTCTTATATTAAGTAATAGCCTATTTTAAAGATTAAATATAACCAATGGAAGTCTGTTCTTAATAATGTACTTACGTAAAGTACAATTTTATTTAGGATAGGCTTCTATTATGTGATACAAATATTTAAAATACTCATAATGATTCGGCAAATATGAAAGGTATTTTAATTCGAAGGGTATAAGTATAATACAAAGTTAGGTTAGTTCACTTCAGCTTTGCTAACCATTTTATTGTTTGAAATTAGGCATATTCAAATAAATAACAAGTCAGTATGCTAGTCTATTTTGTCTTAAGATAGGTTAAACTAAATTCAGGTGGAATTAAAATTCCACCTGAAAAGTTTCACTCTATGTAATACTTCATCAGCAATATTAGCGAATAGCCCACTATGAACTAACATTGCTTCCTCATCTTACGCAAAATATACGGCGTATCTTTGACTTGTTATTTTCTTTAATATGCCTTAGTTTCTTTAAATTTTGTTGGTGAAACATTATAATGCCTTTTAAATAAACGGCTAAAATAATTTATACTATCAAATCCACATCTTAATGCTATTTCAGTTATAGTCAGATCGCCTTTATTCAAATAGTCAGCAGCCTTTTCCATTCTTATTCCGTTAATATAATCTGTAGTTGTCTTACCTGTCATTTGCTTAAAAATTCTGCAAAAATGATAGGTACTGATATGCATAATATTTGAAAGATCCGAAGTAGCTATTTTTTTAGAGTAATTGCTGTCTATATATTTAAAAATCGAATCAAAACGTTTCAAATTATTTACTTTTAAAATAAGTTCTTTTCTAGTTAGAAATTTACTAATGTATTTTCTTAATAGGAGGACGATTAATTGGTAAATTAAAGATTTTACAGCAAGTTCGTACCTGATTTTTTTCGAAAAATATTCTTGTATTAT
>Ga0302165_10000198_pt1 | contig 24619 bp, 22 predicted proteins | sample I_Fen_E3_2_FD_193499 | JGI IMG/M metagenome (GOLD analysis project Ga0302165, IMG submission 193499) | Peat permafrost microbial communities from Stordalen Mire near Abisko, Sweden - I_Fen_E3_2 | ecosystem: Environmental > Terrestrial > Soil > Wetlands > Permafrost | place: Sweden: Abisko...
AGTCTTGGCCAACAGGGGCAACAGCAGGTCCCGTTGCTCGTGTGAAATCTCTTCGACACCCAGGATCTCCAGTGCCTGGGCAAGGTCCAGCATTTCGGCAATCGAGGGTGGCTTTTCCATGTTCCATGCGCGCCGCCAGATACACCACTTCCAGGGTGATGGGATCGATGATGTAGCGCGCCGCACGGAGCTTCGTGGCGAGTTCGCTTGCAGACGAGAACACGTCGGCTTCCTTTCGTCGTGAAAACTACATCGGAAGCGTGAATTGTGCATTTGCAGGTGTTCGGATTTTGCGGTGATCCAGCAGCCTTATACGTTGGTTCGGTTCCACGCCGAGTGCGTAAGTTCGAGGCGGCGAATACTCTTTCTTGAAGGCTAACCGCAATTATTCTGCGTACTTGGCGCCTCATGACAGCAGAGCTGCGGCTCCAATCGGACCGTGAAACTCAGAAGTCAGAGATTTATTTCACCAATCACACTTTGACTGGGAAACAGGACGCTTTTCCGTGCCAAGAGTCAGAATCAGGGCTGGGTGCCCGGGTCGGGCCATTGGTGAAGCTTCTCTTCGCGAGGTGCCTGACAAACTTTATTTCACCAATCACACTTTGACTGGGAAAAGGACGCTTCTCCGTCGCCGGGTCTGGACTCTGCCAGGCGATTGCACAGGCCGCGCTGTCAGTAGCGCCTTCGTTCGCCGGGTGCTCGCCAGATTTATTTCACCAGTCACACTTTGACTGGGAAACTAGCCGCTTCTCTGTGGCTGGACTCGGACACTGCCAGGCGATTCCGCGGGCAGCGCTGTCAGTAACGCCTTCGATCGCACGGTGCTCGCCAGATTTATTTCACCAATCACACTTTGACTGGGAAACCTGACGCTTTTCCGTTCCAAGAGTCAGAATCAGGACTGGGTGCCCGGGTCGGGCTGTTGGTGAAGCTTTTCTTCGCGGCGTGCCTGCCAACTTTATTTCACCAATCACACTTTGACTGGGAGCAGAGTTCTCCGACTCCCAGATGGTGCTTTAGTTGGACTTGCAGCTGAAAAATCTCCGTCGCACTGCTGCGTTTTGACAGCAAAGAGATTTCGCATTACAAAGTGCCCACTATGACGACCGACCCCCTTGTGCTCAGCACCCTTTTAGGCGAACTTGCCCTACGACAGCTCCCGTGTGGAGGCTGGGCTGCACTTGCCTCGTCTTCGCAGCCAGCAATTGAGCCGACGTGCTACTCCGCGCTCGCACTCGGCTCGGTCCCTGCAGGCGACATCGAACGTGCTCAGGACTTTCTGCTCCACACCCAAAATCCTAATGGTAGTTGGCCGGTCTTTCCCGGAGACGATCAAGAGGGCGGCTGGGTCACTTCGCTGGCTGTAATGGTTCTTCGTGAAGCGATGTCGGCCATACCGGCAAGGTTGCAGGGCTTCCACTGGCTGATGAACTGTGCCGGCAAGGAATCGAACTGGTTCTGGAAATGGAAGTTCCGCACCGCCGATCGCCATGTTCGTTTTGACCCCGACAAGTATGGCTGGCCATGGTTTCCGGACACCGTCAGTTGGGTTGTTCCCACCGCATTCGCGGTTCTCGCGCTCAGCCAGCTTCCCTGCTCGTGCGGCGGTCTGGAGCCAGTCCCTATTCGTGTTGAGCGTGGGGTCGAGATGTTGCTCGATCGTGCCTGCCCTGGCGGTGGATGGAATGCAGGTAACGGCGTTGTCTATGGGGCCGCCCTTGCACCGCACGCTGATGATACGGCGATCGCGCTTTTGGCCTTGAGTGATCGTGGCCAAGACGCGGTTGTACAAAGTGGCGTTCGGTACCTGGAGAGCACTGCTCCAGCCCTTACGGCGCCATGGAGTCTTGCGTGGGCGATTCTTGCTCTCACAGCACACCGGCGGCCGACTACTTCGCTAAGCAATTCTCTTGTTGCACTTCCCGATCTCTCAAGCATCGAGGACACCAGCACTCTGGCTGTGGTATGCCTCGCACTTGATCAACCCCGCGCGTTACAGGCGTTTGGGGTGACGCTGTGAGCCTTACCCGCCGAGATTTTTTTGTTGGGTCCGCCGCCCTGGCGGCTGGCACAGCGGTCAGCACTCCTTTTCTTCTGCCCAAATATCATTCGGATCAGCGACCGAAGCGGTCCCGAGTCGCGATCCTCAATGCTCAGCAATACTCCCAACAGCTTGATCAAATTCTCGCCGCGGGCCTCCGCCTCTTTCCGATTGATGTCCGAGGCAAGACGGTGCTCCTCAAGCCCAACTTAGTCGATTACATTCCTGGCAATGCAATCAATACCCACCCATTGCTGGTCCTCGCCGCGGCCGACTCATTTCGCCGGCTGGGTGCCAAATCCGTGCTGGTAGCAGAGGGACCAGGACATCAACGCGACACTCAGCTAGTCCTTTCACAGAGTGGTTATGAGCAGAGCCTTCGAGAAGAAAAGCTCCGATTCGTCGACCTGAATCGCGACGAACTTATTCGAACTCCGTTACGCGCCAGCTATACGGGCATGAGGGATCTCTGGCTTCCTCGGGCAGTCCTGGAAGCGGATTTCGTCGTTTCCATGCCGAAGATCAAGACCCATCACTGGTCTGGCGTCACGCTTAGCATGAAGAACATGTTCGGTATCGTGCCCGGCACGAGATACGGATGGCCGAAGAACATTCTCCACTGGAAGGGCATTCAGGAAAGCACCCTCGATTTGTGCGCCACGGTTCGGGTCCACTTCGTTATCGCGGACGGAATCGTGGCGATGGAAGGAAACGGTCCACTCAACGGTACCGCTCGTCCGCTGGGGAAGATTGTGCTCGCGGACGATCCAGTAGCTGCCGATGCAGCTTGCGCACGGTTGATGGGATTCGAACCCGATCGAGTCGTTCACCTTCGCGAGGGCTCAAGATTCCTTGGTAACGCTTCACCAGGCCTGGTTGATCACGCAGGCGAGATTCTGAATGCGCCCGCAATTCCCTTCCAAGTGGTTCCCGAGTTTCACCATCTTTGGGCATTTTGACTCTCAGCAGTAGATTTCCCACAGCCAGACTTCTGGCTCGGAATAACTTCCTGTTAGTCCCTAATCCGCCAACCGGCGGCAAGGGTCAACAGCATCATCTTGCCGTGTCCAGACGTCTATCATTGTGTGCGGGTAGGATAGGCGTAGCCATGAAAAGGAAAGTACTGATTGTGTTCTCCGGAATGCTGTTAGTCCTCGCGGCGTTTGCGACTTACGGCAGCATGCAGGTCCGCGCGACTCCTGGCGAGCAGGGCAGGACTCTCCCCGGAGACGGCCTGATCCCCCAGCCCATCGGCTCGGTCAATCACGCGGTCACCATTCGCCGCCCTCCTCACGACGTCTGGCACTGGCTTGTCCAGATGGGATCCGACCGAGCTGGGTGGTACGCCTACGACTTCATTGATAATGGCGGACACCGCAGCGCAGACCGTATCCTGCCTGAGTTTCAAGATATCGAGGTGGGCAAAGTATTTCCCGCGCTCCCCGGTGTAACCGACGTATTTACTGTAGTGCAGTATGAGCCCGAGCAAAGTCTCGTCCTCTCGTGGCGCTTGCCTAGCGGCAGATATATGACTACCTGGGCATTCGTACTTGAACGTGTGCAGCCGGACTCTACTCGCCTGATTGTGCGCGGGCGCGTAGCTCCTGACTATCATCCCTACGGTCTGCCACAATGGCTCGCCCTGGGACTTGCTCGGCCAGCGCATTTCATCATGGAGCGTAAGCAGTTGCTTGGTATCGCTCGGCGCGCAGAATCCCTTCGGAACGCCTCCTAACGAGTTTGAAGGGCACGAACAGAACGACCGGTTCCATCCGCGACGCTCTCATGAAGAATCGATAAGAACTTGGAGACTTACCGTGCGCTCAAGAAGAGAATTCATTGTAAGCGGTGCCTTGTTTGCCGCTGTTTCCGGCGTTGAGCTGTCAAACTCGGCGTGTGCCGTCGATAACCGGTATGGCCCTACACTGCGGACATTGCGCAGCCCACTCAACGAAGCCGCAGAGCATGATGCGCTGCTGCAGGAACTCGTGCGCTGCGCCACGCTTGCTGCCAATGGGCATAACACGCAGCCCTGGAAATTTGGGTTATCGCCCGGCGCGATTACGATCCGCCCCGATCTCTCGCGCCGTACGCCAGTGGTCGATCCAGACGAGCATCATCTTTGGGTGAGCCTGGGCTGTGCCACGGAGAATCTGGTGCTCGCCGCCGCGGCCCTTGGCAAGCATGCCGACGTGGTGTTCGGTCCGCAGGAAGTCCATGTCTCTCTCGACAACGCCGCGCCGGTGCGCTCACCGCTAGTCAACGCGATCTTCCAGCGGCAGTGTACCCGCGCTGAGTACGACGGTCAGCCGATGCCAAACGACTCGCTCCAGGAATTGGCGCGTGCCGCTGATCGAAGTGGAGTGCAATTGCTGCTGCTCACCGAGCGGGCCAAGGTAGAAGGCGCGGTCGACTACGTGACGCAAGGGAACAGCGCACAAATCCGTGATGCTGCATTCGTAAAAGAACTGAAGGAATGGGTGCGGTTCAACGAGGCCGACGCGCTTGCCACTCGCGACGGGTTGTTCTCGCGTTTGACAGGCAATCCGACATTGCCGGGCTGGCTCGGCAATGCCATATTCAACATGGTCTTGAGCGAGAAGTCGGAAAACGAGAAATATGCCAAGCAACTCCGCTCATCCGCCGGAGTGGCCGTATTCGTCGGGGAACGAGCCGACCCGGCTCACTGGTTCGAGGTCGGCCGCGCTTATGAGCGCTTCGCGCTGGCGGCGACGACACTCGGCGTGCGTACCGCTTTCGTTAACCAACCGGTCGAAGTCCCAGCCGTGCGTACACAGTTCGCTCAGTGGCTCGGACTGGGTGCAGCGCGGCCCGACTTGGTCGTGCGCTTCGGCCGCGGCCTGCAGATGCCCTACTCGTTACGGCGTCCGGTGGCCGATGTGATCGCATGACTGGAAGCGCGCGACGGCGGCCTACGGCCTACCCGCCCGACCGACACTGCTTTCTGAGGCCAGGGCCACTCAAAGCAGGTCTTTCAGCCGGAGTAGCAGAAGACATATGAGGTGTGGCGGAAAATGATCCCAACAGTCACTTTATGGTTGACGTTCATCGTCTCCGTCGCGCTCATATACGGCTCCCGTCGCTGGGAATCCGCCACCAAGAAAATGCATGCCGAAATGGAGGCAGCACGTCTACCCGTCGGGAGAAAAACGTTTTGCCTTGATGAATTGATTGGCTTACCTGCACCGGTGCAAAGGTACTTTCGGGCAGCGCTTAAGGACGGGCAACCTATCGTGTCGGCCGTGTATGTTGAGCTATCCGGTTTCATCAACATGAGTGCAACCGGGGAAAGATGGAAAAGGTTCACCTCGACGCAGCGGGTGACCGCCCAGCGGCCCGGCTTCGATTGGGAAGGCCGCATCGAGATAATGCCTGGAGTGCGAGCCTGCGTGCATGACGCCTACGTGGCCGGTGAAGGCGTTCTTCACGCCACGCTGTTCGGACTGGTGTCGCTGGCGAATCTTCGCGGCACGCCGGAGATAGCGCAGGGTGAGCTAATGCGCTTTTTGGCTGAGGCCGCATGGTATCCGACGGCACTGCTGCCTAGCCAGGGCGTGGAATGGATGGCGAGCGACGACTTCTCAGCCAAGGCAACGTTGAGGGACGGCGAAACCACGGTGACACTGCTTTTTCGCTTCGATGACAACGGCCTTATCGAATCGGTGCGTGCTGAGGCACGGGGGCGCACCGTCGCGGGCACAGTAATTCCAACTCCGTGGGAAGTTCGATGGAACAACTACGAACTGCGTGACGGAATGCACATCCCGACCGGGGGGGCGGTGGCGTGGATGCCTCCAGAGGGGACGAAGCCCTACTTTCGAGCTCGCATCACAAGCCTCCGTTATGAGTTCGCACAGTCACCGAAACCGCCCCCCACCTGCACCCGCCGTTGAGTGCCCAGCGGTCCGTGTGTTGATTTGTGGTGAAGAGGGTTGAGGCCTACGCACGCGCAACGATGTCTGCCTTTCTTGGCTTGATCGAAATGTCTATCCTCTTCAGGATTCAGTTGTAGGTCAGTTTGATCCGCGTACGCGTGGGGCGTTTATCCCGAGCGCGACACCAACGGTCTAACCGTGATCCACCAGCCCAGCCCGACGCCTGTGATTACGGCTCCGAGGAGCAAGTAGAACGGCTGAAGCGGTGGGCTGTTGCTGTAGCCAACGATGGCGATCTCGACCGCCATCCAGATCAACAGCGCTACCCCAACTCCCAACGCAGCAATGGGCGCCAGCGGATGCCGGCGCCACGCCAACTGGGCCGCCACAAGCGGACCAAGCCCGAGGACGCAGAACAGGATTAGTCCTGGCGCGAAGTAGGTTTCCCACGGCGAGCCCTTTAGCACCGAAAGGGGGAGCGGGATAATCTCGCCTCTCGGCCCGAGCATCAAGGCGCCACCTCCACCAAGCGCTCCCACGCCCAGAAAGACTTGAAGGGACACGGCGGCCTTCGCGAATCGGCTCAATGGGCACGTCTTAGACATGGTATGGATGTAGACACGAGGCGTCGGGGCGCGCAACCTGAAATCCAACCGGGCGCCCGATCAAACTGAACTAGCTAGGGCTCGATAGCTTCCTACCAGACAGGCTTAGTGTACGCGAGCTCACCTGAACATACTGTGGATACGGGCAATATGTCCCTGCCAGGTGTATAGACATCGGAGACCTCTCAAGGCCCTGTTTGTCCGCTATCGGAAGCCATCCGGCTTCCACGACGAGATTAGTCAGAGGAATCGATGGAGGCAGGAATCGAGATCGTTCGTCAGAACGACACGTCCTGGTCCGTCACTACATTAGCTAGGGCTTGCGTCGGCCGTTTGTCTAAATCGAACAACCCGGTCTCGCCTCGAGCGAGTGTTGATGCTACTCAGCGGCTGACTGGGGCACGACACCCGTAGGCGCAGCAGATCTGCCAATACTTACGCAGGATCGCTCTTGCTCCCAGCCGCGAGATTGCGCATCTCCTGCTTTATCTCCTGCCGCCTCCGCTCGCGTTCCTTATAGGCTTCTGCGTCCACTCGACTCTTGAGGCCGGCTCCATAGTCTTGATCCATGGCCTTATAAACAGATAGTTCCTTCAAGAGAATCAGCATTGCGTCTGATTTCTCCCTGCTCATGCATCCCACCTATTGTGGCTGTGGTGGTTCCAAGATCTGAGGCTGCGGTGTCTTGCGGATCGCCTGCACAAATTCCGAGAAGATAACGATGATCGTAACCAGCCATCCGTAAGCGATGCAGATTCCCCATGGTCCCATTTGTTGGGCCTTTCTGTTTCGCGAGTGCAGGATACCAGTATGTCTCCACTCAGAAGGTCGTACCGAGACAGGGCTTTTCTCACTTCACTATCTTTACTTTCGGAAGCAAGTCCTTGAAACCAACGAGAAGTGTTTTCGGAAGCCGCAGCGCCCGCTTCTTCGGCTCCTTGGCGGTCGTGACTTGGACCGCAATTCCATTACCGTCTGGAAAGGGGTCGGAAACAATGTCAAAGCGTTGGCCATACATGCGAATGTGGTGGGAAGAACTGTAGCCGAGGTCTTTAATCCTGACGCAATCGTCGGTAACGGATTTATCGATTGGCTTGTTCATGATGGTGCCTATTCCTCGTGACTGTTGAAAAACGTGAGATGCAATTATTCAGGAACCCGGCCGGTTCAGACTCGCTCTCGGTCGGCGAGATCGAGGGAAGCACTCTGTCTTAGCTGCGTTTGCATCTTTACAGGCGTTGCCCTTGATGCCGAGGTGTCGATCACTTTGAGGATTGCCGCATTGTGACCCATGTGTGCTCTGTGTCTGGAGAATACACTCCAGATGGCAAGGCCGAGTGAGCACATTAGCTCAATAAACGGGCTGTACGAATGTTAATTTCTGGCGTTTGCGACCAACGGCAAGAGTTACAACAGCGGTGACGACTGTCGAGTTGAGCCGGAGACTGAGCGCAATGCAGGTTAGCATGCCGGCCCTACGGGTTCAGGCGCGAAGCGGATAGCCCGGTGTTCTTTCGGCCTGAGTGTTCAATCATCGCCGATTCTGCCTTGGTGCCCTGGAGCTTGAATCTGGAGTGTCGCCCCATACGAATGAAGGGAGCTCTTATCGCGAAACCAAGCACTGGGATGCCGATCAACCAGCCAATACAACCGTTAGCCCCTGATTGACTATGTGAGCCGACGTAACTTTCGAGATGCTGGTATTGAATTCACCCACGATTTACTTCTGGTTTATCAAGCCGTTAGCTCAGTAGCTCATACTCTAACCGCGGAGAAGATTTATGAACGTACCGCGGCAGGTCGTTACGAATGGCGATTCGCGATGAAATATTAGTCAGACCGCCAAACTATCGATGTAACACCAAGCTGGTGTTTGAGGAGTTGCCCTTCAGTCCGGGCGATGTCACTGCCGGCAGCGAGGACGAACTTCAAGCTGCAGTCGTTGGTGATGCTGCCGCTTGCGACCTGCCAATCACGATTCGCAATTCCCGCTTCCTCAGAAATATTGCCCGCCGTAGTTCCAGTGGTGAAGCCCCCCGAAAAACTTACCTCGAGCTGCAGGAGTTCCTAAGCGACTCCGGAGAAGTGTGGGAGAACAGTTGGATTCGTTTTCCTGAGCGGCGATTGAGCCCGCACGCTCTGAATACCTTTCTCGCCGATTTGAAGATTGGTGAACGAGGGGAGTTGAAGCGCCATCGTGCAGACTCCGTGAAGTTCACCTTCGAACAAGGCGGGGAAACGTGGCTGCGAATCCCCATCAGTTACGCGTTGAAGCTGGCGCTAGCGGACCTGGTTGGAACGCAACCCTACATGCCGGAGAAGATGAGCCAGGAGGCAAAACGCCTCTTGCGTCATTTCTCAAATGACAATACCTCGCCCGAAACCACTTCATTTCATGTTGTCGGGTCAAGGGAGCGCAATCTGGTCGGACGACAGGTGGCGCGTGAATCTGCAAGGCGCTTTCTGTTCACGTCACTGTTGATGTCCTGGGCGAATCATCGCTTCGGGTTGTTGGAGTCGGGACAGCGGGCGCTGGTATATCACGCGCCTCATCCGCCTGTACGGCAAACAGAACTGTCGTCGTGCATCTCCGATTCCTTCTACCGCGAACTCTTCATGAGCCCGTGTCTGTCAGGCTGGGACGATGGCGAGGTCAAGGCTGACTACATGCATTTGTGTCATCAGGTTCTGAGCCGGAGCCAGTTAAACTCGGTGGCCAAACTGCGCGAGGCGGGAATCATTTCCAACAACCTCATCGTGCTTCCGAGCCTGTCGAATGTGAGCCTCGCCAACAACGGAATTCACATCACCATGGGTAGCCGTGCGCTTTCGGGAGCGATCGAGACACTAGGAAGTGTTGAAGCGGAACAGGAAGAAAAGCGGTTGGGCGATCTTGCGATCAAGATCTTTGAGCATTTCCTGCCGTTGTTCGTGGGTACCTATTCCGCAGCGCCCTACCGTCTTGACTTCGCCGAATTTCATCCGGAGAAGCTGTTATCGTTCCTGCCTCACGAGCTGGACTTCACGCACCTGCGGCTGATGTGGCGTGAATGGAAAGAAAAAGCGCAAATGAGCGTGCTGGGACGCGCAGTCACACCCTACGGCCCCTACGGGCTTGATAGCTTTTTTGCCCGCGTCTTCCGGCTTCGCGGGGACCTGGTTCCGGATTATCGGCTGATCAATTACCCAGTCGCGTGGTTGGCAACCGAACAGTCCTCAGCACTCGATGGCACATTGGGAAATGTGGCGCGGCTGATTTCCGAGTTGGACGAGCTGGGGATTGTGGACCGGCGGCTTTCGTTTTACATGCCACTGCGGTTGAGGGAATTCAGACGCATGGGATTCTCGGGGTTCGAAGGTCGCTATTACAGCCTGTTCCCGAGTTATGGGCGCGACATGGCGCCTGCGGCGGACCTGCAGCAGTTACTGCTGATGATCTCCTACAGGATGGCGATGGAGGGGAGCATCACGGCGGCGGAAATCCCCGACGATCCGACCTCCGAGAGCGAGCGACGGCAGCCTCTCTTTTTCGCCGCAGCGGGGCTGCCTGCGTTTTACTTCCACAAACAGTCCGGCAATGAGCTGCTTAAGAAGATCCTGCGGCACTGCAAAAGCGTTCGCTCGAGTTGGCGGCATCCGGATTACCTGCGGGTGTCGATTCGCGACTATCGTGAGGCGTTGTTGTCCTGGCTCGCTGAGACGGCAAGCGATTTCATCGACCAATCGCAGGCTACGGGCACGATGGAAGATTTGCGCGTGCGCCTGGCAGATAACAGCCAAACGGCCAGCCAGCGCATCGTAAACGACGTCATGAGGCACTCGGGAGACAGCGATCCCCTGAAGCTGAGTGCGCGCGAATTCAACCGCATGGCCGAGGAGCATTATCGCGAGGACCTGCGACGCGAGAACCTGCGCGAGGCGTACCAGGAGCTGTGCGAAGACACGGTGACCGCACACAATTGCGACGCTCACGAGTTGCTGGAGATGATGCGCTATGGGGTTCGCGTGCAGGACCCGTTGCGGTTCCTGGAGAGCATTGGAGAGCGGCTGGTGTCTGGCGACTTGACGGTTCAAGAAGTATCCACCCTGTTGAACTTGTTGCTGGTATTCAGCACGTTGAGCGAACAACGCACCTTGCAATCTCTCTCATGAGCAATCTGACCCATCAATACATCAATCGCGCCACCGGATCGGTAGCCAATGAGCGCTTGATGGCGGACAAGCTGATCCGCGCACTGTACTCGCCAAAGCTGGAAGACGCTTCTCTGCTTTCGAAGCTCGCGTCGAGTCGCTACCTTTCGGAGATCTTGGGCTACCTGAATTACGACAACGCGTTGTCATCGCGCATGTCAGGCATGCAGCGCTTCCTTCGCAGTTGTGGCATCGACCCCCGCGAACTGGTGGACGACGCGTCCAAACTGGACACTGCGCGCAAGGTGTTCGAACGAAAGATCAAGTACTGGGAATGTCGGCCTCTGCCGGGGCTGGACCGGTGCGTGGTGTGTCCTGCGGATTCGCGAGTCACGGTCGGTTCGCTCCGGGAAACGTCAATGCTCTTCATCAAAGGGAAGTTCTTTGAGTTTCCTGAACTGCTCGGCGGGAAAGGTTCGCGATGGCAGCGAAAGTTTGCCCAGGGAGAATCCGCTATCTTTCGCCTGACTCCGGAGAAGTATCACTACACTCACATGCCAGTTTCGGGTTGCGTTGCCGATTTCTATGCGCTGCAGGGCCGCTACCACTCGTGTAATCCGAATGCTGCCGTGCAGTTGCTTACGCCGTATTCGAAGAATCGCCGGGTGGTCACAATTCTCGACACTGACTGCGATGGCGGGACAGGAATTGGCTATGTGGCCATGATCGAAGTGGTCGCGCTCATGGTTGGGCAGATCGAGCAGGCCTACAGCAAAGAACGATTCGACAATCCACGCTCTATCGAGAAGGGCATGTTTCTGCAGCGGGGTGCGCCGAAAGCTCTGTTCCGGCCCGGAAGCAGCACCGTCGTTCTGCTGTTCGAGCCTGAGCGAATTCGTTTCGCGCACGACCTCATAATCAACCAAAGGAAGTCAGGGGTCAGCAGTCGGTATACGGCCGGATTTGGGCATCCCGTGGTGGAAACCGATGTAATGGTGCGCTCAGCACTGGCGCATCCGTTGGAGTTGGAGGAGCCATGATCAACATCGCATTTCTGTCGGGACTTGCTGCGCTATTGTTTGCCACGCTGATCTGGGGCATCAAGACGTTGCCTTCCGAACGGTGGCAGATGATTGCGGCGGTACCCTTTGCGAAGACCGTGGATGGCGCGTGGCAGGGGATCAACTTTACTTTCTACGGCTTCTTCAGCGCCACTGCAAACATATTCGGCATTACGCTAATGATAGTACTGTTGTCGTCGGTGGGCACGCCGCTCATCGCAGCGGTGGCTCTGATTGCCGGCGTAATGATGATCTGCGTGCCGGCGTCGAAAGTCGTTGCGAAAGTAGTTGAGGGTAAGCCCAACACCTTCACGATTGCCGGAGCTGCGTTCGTGGCGGCGCTGGTGCTACCGCCCGCGGTGTTGGTTGTGCAGCAGATATTACGTTCGAGGTTCAACATCTCAATTTATGCTTTGCCGCTACTGGCTGCGGCCTCAATCTCCTACGCACTTTCGGAATCGATTGGCAGGATGGCGTGCCTGAGCTTCGGCTGCTGTTACGGTGTGCCGCTGCGCGATGCCGGCCCCAGGCTGGCTCGATTGTTCCGGCGCTACAACCTCGTGTTTTATGGCAACACGAAGAAAGCGGCTTACGCTTCAGGGTTCGCGGAGGAGCCACTGATCCCTGTCCAGCCGATTACCTCGATTGTATTTGCGTTGGCTGGCCTAATCGGATTGGGTGCGTTTCTTGCTGGCCATTTCCGGCTGGCAGCGATCCTGCCGGCAGTTGCCACATGGGGCTGGAGAGCCATCTCAGAGTCACTGCGTGCCGACTATCGTGGCGCCGCGCGCATTTCGGCGTACCAGGTCATGGCCTTTATCGCGGTTGCGTACCTTGTACTGACTTTGTGCTTGGTCCCCAATGAAGGCCCGCTACCCAGCCTGCTGGCGGGGCTCACACAGGCTACGTCGACTTTGGTAATCATACTTCTGCAGGTGTGTTGGGCTTTATTGTTCCTATATTACGGACGCAGCCGTGTAACGGCGTCAACGGTCTCGTTCCATGTGGTTCAGGGACAAATCTAGTCTGCGCGGCAGCACTCCTCGCTCGCACAGCGCAACTCTAAACGACAGTTTGGCTGCAACATGAACTCCACCGTCGACAGCCGGCTCGTTTCGACCGCGCCGCTCTTGACCGAGTACGCGACAAGACCACCTTCGCCGACAGAGACGTCGGCCTGCGACGACCGTGCCGTGCAGAGTTGAATGCGTTGGACGCTTCGACCTTGTAACTTCTTTCTTCGGAGAACACGCAAACTCGTTTTGGGGGAAGCAGTTCCCTCGAGCGCGAGGTGCCATAACCACTGTCCGGGGCAACGATGACTGATTCCTTAATGGGCGTGGACGCCCTCCACTCCGGCCGGCACACTCGAAGAGGCCTCCTACTCCTACATTGTAGGATACCGCTACGTCGAGGTGCGGTGCTTGGCAGCAATCGGCTTCGCGTCGATTCGATGCCGCTCTTCGTACCACTCTTCACAAGAGTCGGCGTTAGATCACTAGAATTTCATTCTGGGAGAGCCTGTGGATTTCACGAGCTGCCTGCACGGTAGTAGCCCTTCGGCGAGCCGACTTGTGCCAACACGTTTGCAAAGCGATGATAGGAGGGGAGTTGGCCTTCTATCGCGATTTGGCGAACAAAATACAAAAAAGGCGGACTGTCGGCGATTTACTTCCAGCAGCGGGCAGTCCATAATACAGAGAGCAAACCTTTACCTACCGACAGTCAGGCTCACAGTTCAGGCCCTAATTCCAGGTTATCTGACAATGTGGGAGGAGTGCAATGCAAGTTGAATCTGATAATACTGCAGAAATCAACCACCGCGAGCGAATCTGGTTTTTCCCCGATAAGTTTTGGCAGGCCACGAAGGGCATGCCCAAAGATGAAGTCTCAGGGTTGATGGAAGAAGTCGAGCGGCTTGCGGAAGCGAAGGACGCGCAAGCGCTGAGCAAGTATCCCTTCGTATTCGTCGGCGACCCCTACAAAAAACAGCACAACGCAGCATAAACCCAACCGCATCTGGATTAGACAGCCTGGGCCGGGACCGCAAGGCGATCCGGCAGGAGAGGTGCGACTGCACACTCTTGTAGGCCGCCATACTATTTGTTGTCTGTTCGAATTGAAGAGCCGTTGAGGAGCTGTGTTACCGACGGCAAGAGCGGTCAGGACAAACAAACTTATCAAATTGACGTTGCCGGTCGCTGGTCTGTAGTTGGAGGCAATGCCAAGCAAGGTGACGATGGGGCTGGAATTCTCGCCGCCGGATATGGTCGCGAACAGACTCCCGTTAACGCCACGGTTTAAGACCAAGTTGTCTCCCAGGCAATCGGCTTCCATCGGGACAGTCGAGGAATACACATCGTAGTTGCCCTCGAGCACGACGCTGGAGCCGCCGAATGCGCCCGCAGCTAGACTTGGTCGTCAGTGAGCGACCAGCCCCAGCAGAATCGTCTGCACTGGCCATTGCTCCTGATATCTTCAGAAACTGAGACGCGGCATGAATTGCATTTGCCGTGGTGTGTCGGTTCCGGTTGGTCCGGTATTCACCGTGGTCAGGATCTGGCCGAAGGTGGAAGCGGAACTATCATTCTGCGGCCGTCCATATTGGCCGCGGTCGAAGAAGCTGAAGGCCTCGGCGACCTGCCTTCAGAACTGCAGTCGCAGCAGGAACTGGAACTGACGCGGTGTACCTATTCCTATCGGAGTTGTATTCAGAGGCAGATATATTCTGCCGAAGTCGGAAGCCGAAATGAGGCCATTCGGGTTAGCAAACTGCGCTCTGTTGAAAGCATTAAACATCTCGGCTCGGAACTGAATCTGTACCTGCTCCGTAACCGGAAAGCGTTTGGAAAGTGCCCAATCAGATTGCCAGAAGCCGGGACCTCGCAAGGCATTGCGGGAAACATCGCCGAATCCTGAGGGGCAGGTACCTCCGGGATAAAGGGGGGCTTTCGTCCCAGGCGTGCAAAAAGCTGCGGGGTTGAAGGTCCCGCCGGCCAAATGTAAGGGCTGGCCGGGAACCAAGTTAGGGCGCTGCGAGGTGGTGTTCCCGTCCGGGCCAGTACCGCTCGTCGTCAGGTTCACGGGGAATCCGGTACGGGCGATGAAGATACTGCTGATTTGCCAGTTACCAAAAACCGCATTCATGAAACCGGGCTGGGAAAGGTACCTCTTGCCTACCCCAAAAGGTAGCTCATAGATGAAATTTGCATTGAACACCTGGCGGGCGTCGAAGGCGCTGCTCGCCTTCTCTCCGCATTGCGCCGCTCCCCGAGGCCAGCAGGAAACATTTTGTGCTGCAAGAGAGTCGCCGTCGCCGCTGCCGTTGGATCCGTCGTCTATGCTGTGGGACCATGTGTAATTGGCCGAGATCAGCAAACCGCGAGAGAAAGAACGCTTCAGCGAGAACGCCAGTGCGTTATAGGAACTGTCGCCGATGTTGCCTCGCCAGGAGATCTGCGAGAAGGCCGGGTAAGGACGCAGGCCGGTGAGCGGATTTATAACGTTAACGTAGGAGAGTTGGAGCAGATTGGTGCCTTTGCTGCCTACATATGACATCGTGCCGACGAAATTGCCGGGCATCGCATGTTCAAGCGATGCTCCCCACTGGGTTATATACGAATCTTTGCGATTCCGCTGGGCCGCGTTTGGTGATTGGGTGCCGTTCGTGCAGACCGGCCTGCCGTCCGAGTCTAGAACTATTGGATAGCTAAGCCCTGGGCAGTTCTTCGGTGTCAGCGCATAACTTAACACCTCGTTCTTATCGGGGATGTTCTGATCGTCTAACTGGCCGTCCTCGTGGTAAATACCAAAGCCGGCGCGAATGACGGTCTTTCCCTCATATTGGGCCGGCGCCCAGGCGAAGGAGATGCGCGGGTCGATATTGTTATAGTCCGGCGGGCCGAAACTCGCGCCCACGCCGCAGTACCCTTGCGGCCCGCAGGTTTCGAAATCAAACGGATTGCCGCGGCCCTGTACTTCATGAAAAACCCCGAAAAAGCTGTAACGCAGGCCCAAATTCAGCGTGAAAGTCGGTCGCCACTTGAACTCGTCCTGGATATAACCAAAAAACTGCGTCTTGCGCAGGCCATTTACGGGATATTGGCCCGTGATGCTGGCCCTGTTGGCTTGGTTGGCCGCAAAGCTGGGCAGGGTGCTGTAAGTGATCGTGCCATAGGAACTGCTTCCTTGGTTCATCTGTATGCGGCGGACCTCGACTCCGCCCTTGATCACATTTCTTCCCTTGACCCAGGTGAGATTGTCAAGCCAGGAAAACGAATTGCCCACTCCGGTGCTGATACGGCCGTTGTTCAAGGAAGTGAGGCCCGCAACTGCGATTGCGTAGAGCGATCCGGTCGGATTGAGGAAGTGGGTGTACGTCGTGCCGCGGTTGAAACCGAACTTGAAGTCATTGAGCAGGTTCGGAGAAAACACGTGCGTCAGCGTGATGACGGTATTGACCGGAAAAGACGAAAGTTCCTGTCGTTCATCAAGATATTGCCCGGAGCTTGGGGAATAAGGAAGAAAGTAGTCGGCTTGGTCGATGTTGGCGCGCCAAAATAGAGTGGTCGAGTCGTTGAACCGATAATCCACGCGGAACATGCCCGAGTTTTCCTGGCCTACCTGATCGCCTTGCCCCACGAATTGGGAAACGTTCGGGTTAGTCGTAGGGTTCTGCCCTATGGGATAGGCGTTGATGACGGGCGCAAGCTCTGGCGACTTCGTCACCACCTTCGACCGAAAGGCATCGCTGGGTACATAACCGATGAGAGTCTGGCCGAGGTCTTGCCGGTAGCCTTCGTAGGCGAAAAAGAAGAAAGCCTTATTGCGCACGATGGGTCCGCCCAAAGCCCCTCCGAACTGATTCAAGTGGAAGGAGGGTTGGTGGTTTGGATTCAAGGAGTCAATTGGGTCCGTGGCATCGAAAGCGCTATTCCGCAAGAAGTCGTAGGCATTCCCGTGGAACCGATTCGTGCCGGAAGGCGAGGCTGCTCCTACTTGCCCACCTCCCGAGGCGCCGGTCTGCGCCGTCGCCAGGATTGGGTCCACGCGTATCTCCTGGATGGTATCGAGAGGAATCGCCGCGCGCACGTAATATAACTGGGACTGATTGATAACGTAGGTGGCATCGATGCCGTCGTACGTATAGTTGTTATCGTCCCGGCCCCTGCCGGCATAGCGAATTGAGCGCTGGTTGCCAGCGCCAGGTCCTCCCGCGGTGTCAATGGCAGTTGGAACCAGGGCTGTCAAGGTGGCCCAGTTTTGCCCATTCAAGGGAAGTTCTTCCGCTTGGATGCGCGCAATGCCCGTGTTCAGCGCATTGTTAGTCTGATCAAGCAATACTGGGGTAGCCAATACTCGGACTTCCTCTTTGGGCCCTGCGATCTTCATCTTCACATTGAGGACCCGAGTTGCTGACAGCCTCTGCACTACATCGTCAAAGCGCAACGACTGGAAATCCCGGTGGTCAAAGGTGACGGTATAGATTCCAACCGGCAGTTTGGGAAAGTAATACGCTCCTTCCGCCGAGGATGTCGCCGTCCGTTGCAGTCCCGTAGCGACTTGTACTGCCGTCACTTCGACTCCGGGCACAACATGTCCGGAGGAATCGGTCACGGTGCCGGTTAATGCGCTGCTGTCCCACTGTGCCCAGCCCGGCGAGACAATGCAGCAGAGGATCACCAATAGCGCGCCTAATAGCCTACCGCTGCGCCGCGAAATCATATCTCTGCGGAGTTCGTGTTCCCGGGCCAATACTCTTAGCTGCATAAGACCTCCCCATGACCGCTTGGTGGCACTTCCACACCGTCGATTTGCTGCCCTTCGGTTCTGCATTCGGTGATTTGATCGCTGATCAATGCATTGCCGCGCGGATAGGCGTTCAGCACTGGAACAAAACGTACCCCCCGAATGTTAGAGAACTGTGAGTAGATGGTTAACGGCGAACCAAAAGCCTCCTATCGGTGATAAGAGGTGGCGCCTTTCAGTGTTAAGTGTTGATGACAGTCCACGTGGATCTCTTGACGTGACCTGCGCGCAGTTCTACAGTCCTTGTTAAACAACGAAAGAGCGCATGGATCCTGCCGATCACAGTCTCGAGAACGCATGGGCAGTGCGACTTGGCCCGCTCGAAGAGAGGATCCACCGAAGCGTGTGGATGCGGGGCACGGCCACTGTGCGAGAGGTATTGCAGGAACGCAGCATCTGGCAGAGGTATAGCACGATACTGACCACGATGGACCGGCTCTTTCGAAAGGGATTGCTCGGGCGCGTTGCTGAAGGCAAGGCATTCCGCTATTGGGTTCGTTGCAGCCCGGAAGAACTGCAGCGCCGAAGTTCCGTACTTGGGCTTCGCCAGCTGCTCCGGACGCAACAGGCAGCACTGCACCTCTCATATTTTGTAGAAGCGGTCGCAGCCGAAGACGAAACCCTGCTGGATGAGTTACAAGCGCTCGTAGAACGCCAACGCGCAGAACTGCTGCTCAAGAAGGACGGGAACTAACGATGTTCGCGGTGCGCGCCGCAATTGTGTGCCTCGCCTTCTTCGCCGTGATGTACATCATGCTTTCCAGTCTTGTCGCATGCGGCTGGTCGGCTCTGGGTCGCGGTCAGAGGAGGAAGGCGCTAGACGCGGCGGGCTTCCTCTTTGGACTCCGGATCTTTCCAATCGCAGTATCCATCCTCTTCGCGATCTTCCTCACTTTGCCTTCGTTCTGGCTGATGGAGCGCAGGTCCTTTGACGAGGACGGGATGACGTTCCTGCTGGCTGTTTGTACGCTGCTGCTGCTGACCGCCGGAATGGCTCGGGTGCTGCGCGCCGCGTGGCGAACAAGGCAGTCGGTCACAAACTGGCTAAGAAACTCCGGCTCCGATAAAGATGCGAGCGTGAGGGCGATGCGGTCTGCCGACGGCGCACCCGCCGTAATCCTCGTCGGCGTCTTTCGTCCGCAGATTATGGTGTCCGACATCGCAGCTGCTGTGCTCAGCGAGGAGGAGCTGCGGGTAGCGATCCGCCATGAGCTCGGGCACCAGCGTTCGCGAGACAACCTGAAAAAGGCCCTGATCAATGCAATGCCGTTCCCGGGGATGAGCAGCATGGAAGCGGCGTGGCGGCAAGCGGCGGAGCTGGCAGCGGACGATGAGGCGGTCAAAGACCGGCAGGACGCCCTGGACCTCGCATCAGCATTGATCAAACTTTCCCGGTCCTCACAACGATGGCCCGAGCCGGAACTCGCGAGCGGCCTAGTGTGCGACTCCTCCGCTATTCGCCTACGCGTTCAACGCCTGCTGCAATGGCGCGAGGCCGGCAGAAGCTTTCGGCGCAGTTGGCCTTGGGCGACGCTGTTCTTGCTGACCGTTGTTGGTATTGCGAGTAACTATAGGGCAACCTTGCTCCTGACCCATCGAATCACCGAGCTCCTCGTGCCGTAAGGCGCGCGAGAAGAGGCTTAACTTGGCGTCGTGGTTACTCCGCACTCTCCCCAGACCGCTTGCATGATAAAGATTGTCCACCGGAGAGATCCTACAGATTCTTACGGTCGTCAGTAGAGGTACCCCCCCGCCCACATAACTTCGTGAGCGGAGGACTTTCACTGGAATGCCAGAAAAACACCGCGCCACCGGGCCCGCTCGGGCACTGGCTGCAGTCGTCTTTCGAATTCGATGTGCCACTCGCCGCGGATTCCACGGTTCCTGGCACAAGCGACTTGCTGACGTCGGCCTCATCAGGCACTTAGTCGTTCGTGCTGCCTGATGGGCTGAATGCATGAGTGCCCCGCCGTCTGCGGAGCATCAGGCCCAGTCCTGAACCCAACAACAACAAGCTGGCAGGCTCAGGAACATTGCTGTAAACAACAAACGTATCGGAGTAGATTGGCGTGATACCCTCCTGCAGAGTGATGGACACCGGACCGTAGGTACCCTCTGGCCCTTCGGTTAGGGTGCCCAGCAAGGTAAGTCCCGTCACGTCAAACAGGTTCGGAGTGGAGTACAGAGTAGCGGTGTCGGCCAGCCCGCTGCCGGAGTCCAGAAATACCAGGTAGTCGCTAATAGTGGTTCCGTCGTTTTCATAGATCGCGACGTAGCCCGTGGTCCAATCAGCACCGAACAGGTTGGATGCGCTCAGCGGTACGTTGGTGTCGGGATTGGACTCGACAAACGTACAAGTCTGAGTGATCGGGCTGGAATAGGCGCAGCTAGCCGTGCCGTTCGCGAAGGCTAACTGGGCTCCCAGGAGCATTACGGTCAACGTGCATGCGAAGAGTATGCGTTTCATCACAATACTGTCCTTTCCTTGGCTAGCGAACCGACGGGATTCGCGAGCGTTTTGCGGCGTCTGAGATCAGGCCCTGCACCGCTCGAGAACCCGCCCGTTCGGAGTTAGTCTTCCTTCGAATCCGCGAGCACGCTGTGGCGTGGGGAGGGCATCTTCGAGTTCGGTCCCTTGACGGACTTCCAGAGGATCTGGTTTAGCTTGGCCGAAGGTGCGCTGTCGGGCAGATCGAAATTCATCTTGGCGGACGCAACTGCCGCCTTATACATCGGGCTTCCGGGCTTCAGAGCCTTCAATGCGGGGTTCAAGCCGCACATGACGGTCTGTGCAGCTGGTGCCGCGCTGAACTGCGCGGTGTTGTTAGGCGCGGTGTCGAACGGCGCCACGATGGCCGGGGCAACCGCATCGTACTGTGTAAGCGGATTCAGGCCGAGCAGCATCTCCATGGTCTTGAGAACGCTGTCGGTGTTGTAGAACGTATGATCCACGTAGCTCTGCTTGATGTACGGGCTGATTACATAGGCGGTGGAGCGATGTGCGTCCACGTGGTCGGGGCCGTCCTGAGAGTCGTCTTCGACCACGAAGATGGCGGTGTGCTGCCAGATGGGGCTCTTGCTGATAGCGTCTACCAACTGCCCTACAGCGTAGTCATTGTCGGCGACCTGAGCCTGCGGGCTCTTAACTTTAGAACTATATCCCTGCGTGTGATCGTGCATGAAGCGCACGGTCATGAAGGCAGGAACAGAATTGTTGGCGACCATCGAATCGAACTCGCGCTTCCACTCCGAGTAGCGGCTAGGTTCGGTGTAGTGTCCGTATACCGCGGTTGGATAGGGGCAACCGTAGGTGGTGGGGGCGTCACTGTCGGCGTAGGCTGCATCGTAGCGACGGTAGTCGTAGTCGCTGACACCTCCCAGGCTAACCCCGGCCGGCAGCAGGCCGGTAGCGGTCGGAAAGTTGTCGGGGAAGACACCGCTCACGCCGAAACTGTAGAAGAAACCGTAGTTGCGATACGGGAGTTTCGCAGCTCGAACGGCGTCCCAGATGTGACCGCCGGGAGCTTCCGCCACATCGGGAATTGGCGGAAGCCCGTTGGGGAAGGCTGGCGAGAGTGTGTTGCCGTAGGGGTCCTTGGCTGGAAATCCGCCCGTAAGGTAGCCGTTGTTCTGGCCTTCGAAGTCGTAATTCCGGCCGCGATTGCTGTAGTTATACGGCAGGTTCTTGATCACGTACTCGTTAGCCATGGACTGCGTGCTCCACGGCCAGCCATCACCGCTGGCTTCGCCCGCGTTGTAGAAGTTATCCAGCAACACGAAGCGCTGCGCGAGGGCGTGCAAGTTCGGCGTGACACTGCTGCCGAACAGTACAAGGCTGGGATCGCCATTCCCCTGTGGCACGTCGCCGAGCACCTGATCATAGGTGCGGTTCTCCTTGACAATATAGATCACATGGGTGATCCCGCCAGACTGTAACCCGATGCCATCGAGGCTGTGGTTGGGAACGACCGGGTTGTTCAGCCCATTATTGGCGAGTACCTGGTTGGTGTACGTGGCGAGCTGAGTGGCGTTCGGCACCGAAATCTTCGCGACGGTGCCTTTGATCGTATTCAGGTCGTACCAAGCACTGTCGTTGAAGGTGAACAGCTGATAGCCCGTCGAGGGGTTCTTGGCTTTAATCCCTTTCGCATTGGTTACCAGCAGGGACTTGTTGTCGGAACTTACCACGACTCCCGTTGGGTACCAGCCTACGGGAATGAATCCCTTCACGGTCAAGCTGTTCCCGTTAACACTGGCCACCGCGACGGCGTTCAAGTCGCCCATAGCGGCGTACAACGTTGTGCCGTCGGTTGAGAGCCCAAGCCCGATTGGCGTGGCTCCGTAATAGTTGGTGAGACGGCGGAAACGGAAGAGGGTCGTGCTTGCCACGGTATCGGAACTCGTCGAAACCGCGGAGATGGTGTCGCTGTGCGCGTTGGCAACGTACAGCAGCGACTGCGAAGCGTTCAGCAGCAGCCCGGCGGGATGCGAACCGGTGGCAATCGTGGTCTTCAAGGCTGGATTGGTGGGATCGCTGGTGTCGAGCACGTAGACGGCGCCATCGCGCTGGCTTGTAACGTAGGTCTTACTGCCGTCGTGCAGAGTGGCAATCGCCAGCGGGAAGTTCGGTGTGCCTCCGAAGCTGGCGCTGAATGTGAATCGTCCGGCCGGGCTTCCGTCGGATTTGTAAATCGCTACGCTGCTCGAAATGAAGGGGTTGTCGGAATCGTTGTTAGCTACGTAAATGTAGCCTTTGTCATCCGTGGCCAAGCCGGAGGGGAAATCGCTGGCCCCGGTAGCGATCGAACTCACCGATGTGAGAGCGCCCGTTGAGGAGAGGGTCAGCACAGCGATGGTTTGATTCTGCCCTTGTGCAGCATACAGCGTGTAACTACCATCCTGAGCAGGCGGCCCGGGTGCAAAAGCCAAGCCGTAATAGAGTCCGACGGAACCAGTTACCGCAGGGGGTTGTAAACCGTAGGGTACCTGCGATACCACGGCGCCCGTACTCAGATCGACTGACGACAAGTACTGACTGAATCCCATGTCGGTTGCGATGGCCCACTTGCCATCCGGTGATTTGATGATGTTCATGGGCAGGTTACCAATTGTGATGTTGGTACCTGCAGGAGTGATCTTCTTGCCCGTCACCAAAGTGCTCTGCGCCAGCAGCGTCATAGTAGCGAGCATCACAGATAATGCAACGGCCAACTTCCAAAGCGGGCGGTTGCGAAGCGGACTGAACTTCGCCAGGATGCGCATATGTTCTGCTCCTCGAAAGGTTAGGTGATTGTGAGTTTTCCGTTCGAAGTAGGGAAGAGCAATTCACGCCGCGGCCACAGCGCTATCATTTCTACGATGGTCCCATGACGAAGCTGTCACAAGCGCATTAATTCTGATCAAGAAAGAGAAGAAGATCGTGCCCAATGCCACTCTTCTTCGGTTGATGCAGGTCGTCTTTGATTGACGTTCAAAGTTCGGTTGAACCCACCACCGCCTGAATCATCGATCCCGTGAGAGTTTACCTAGTCAAAATCAGCGAAATCGGCTGCGCGCGAATCTGTGCAGAGAGTCGGAGATACCTAGTAGCTGGACGCCTCCGCCCACCTGGTTGGGCGGGCGGAGACTTGTCCGGTCAAGGTTAAGTTGGCCTAGTCGCCGTCGGCGTCGTGCGTTGCCGGGGCGGCCGTGTTCACCAGACGCACAGCCTGCTCGTAAAGCTCAGCCTGTTCCTTCAGGTACCACTTGGTGTTGAGGCGTCCCTGCTTGGCAGCCTTCTTGTGCAGGTCGTCGGCAGCCTGCGAGAGGCGTCCCAGCGTTCCGAGCCGGATACTGTCGCGATCGGGGGCTGAGGTATCCAACTGCGATACCAGCGACCAGATCTTGGTGCCTTCCGGCGAAGGAACGTAGTTGATCTTGAAGTTGAACTTCACGTTCGGAGCAGTCACACCGTTGTAGCTGGTCTGGAACATGTCGCGCAAGTCGGTGGCCAGTAGGTCGCCGAGGTTGTTGGGCGGCAAGCCCAGCAGCAGCTCTTCGGTCTTCACGATGGAAGCCGTAGAGTAGTGCTTCTTGCCAAGGTATCCTGGCTTGGCAAACGGGCTTACTACGATGAGCGGAGTGCGGTGCGGGTGGATGTGGTCGAGAGTGGACTGGGCATCGTCGTAGGTCATGAAGATGGCAGTACCGGTGTTTTTCTGGCTGCTGTAGTACACCGGGCTATTCATGATGTGCTGCACGATCATGCCGATGGCCACGTCGCCATCCGCCACCTGCTGCACATTGCTGGCGCTGTTGCCGTACTGGTTCGAGCCGGTCTGGATGACCGAGCCTTTGTTGGGCGCCTGCACGCTACCGGTGTGGTCGTTGGGCACGTAGATGTAGAGGAACTGCGGCAGCGTACCGGCCTGCGCCATGCGGTCAAAGTCCGCGATGAACTCCTGGGCGCGGCGCTGGTCGGAGATGTTGAAGTTGTAGCCGGGATAGTTGGCGTCGAGCCGGGGCTCGCCGTTGTGGTTCGGCTGTCCGAGGATGGCCAGCATGGGCAGATTCATGAAGTACGACTGACCCAGACCCTGCGTTTGCGAGGTCACGTCGCCGGCGTTGACCAGCGGATTGGTGACGTCAAACAAGTTCGACTGCAACTGGGGATAGCCGACGTTGCCGCTCAACGGATCGTTCAACGTGGTCGGGGAACTGGTGCCCGTGTCGCTGCCTTCGATGCGGGCCAGTTCTCCGTAGTCTTTGAACGAGACGCCATTGCGGGCGGCGTTGTTGAAGATGTAGCCAGACTCCGGATAATCCTCAGGCTCGAAATTCTTGTTGACCAGCAGACCGCGGCCGGACTTCACCAGAAGTGTCTTTTCGGTGTAGTCCGTCGCAGTGCCGGAAGAGCAGAACTGATGGCCGGCGTCGCTCTCTTCCGACAGCGAGTAATAGTTCACTGCGGTAGCGAACTTTTGCGCCAGCGCCTGGGTATTCAACGACACGCCCGTGTACTGCCCGTTCTGGTAGTAGCTGCCGTCGACGTTGTTGTACCAAAGACCGGAGAAGTACCCGAAGTGGTTGCCGAGA
>Ga0302165_10000200_pt1 | contig 24444 bp, 20 predicted proteins | sample I_Fen_E3_2_FD_193499 | JGI IMG/M metagenome (GOLD analysis project Ga0302165, IMG submission 193499) | Peat permafrost microbial communities from Stordalen Mire near Abisko, Sweden - I_Fen_E3_2 | ecosystem: Environmental > Terrestrial > Soil > Wetlands > Permafrost | place: Sweden: Abisko...
TAAAACATATTGATTGGTTGGGGTTCTTTTTAATTGTGGTTGCCGGATTTGGATGGGCTAAACCCGTAACTTTCAACCCCAATAATTTAAAGAATAAACATCACGATGAGATTCTGATATCAATAGCTGGACCAATTTCTAATTTTATTCTGGCTGTTATTTTCTTTGTCGTTGCACGGCTGCTTTACTTTGTTGATTCTGTGAGTGCAAGCACAATTGGCCTTGCAACAATTCAGTTACTGGTGCTTTGGGGTGTAATTAATTTCGGCTTATTTGTTTTCAACCTGATTCCCATTCCACCGCTGGATGGTTCACATTTATACTTGACTTATGTAAAGGATATTAACCCCAAATTAATGATGAATATGTACCGATGGGGAACTTTCGCTTTATTCGCTATTATTATTGCTGAAAACAAATTCAACTTCAATATTCTTCACATTTCTGATTTAGTAAGTGCTATTACTTCCTTCTTTTTCAAACTTCTGAATTTCAACTAAAGACCAAACTATCGCAAAAAAAAACTTAATCTGTATCCTCACAAAAATTTCATGAGGATACAAATTAAGCCGCGTAAATTAAAGAAGAAATTGCTTATTCGAATTCCGATATTGTTCTTTTAATTATTCCGATACATTCCATCAACTGCTCTTCGGTCATGACTAATGGCGGTGCAAACCGAATGATATTAGTGTGCGTTGGTTTGGCGAGCAATCCGTTGGCAAGTAATCGAAGACAAACTTCCCAAGCCAGGTCTTTATGACCTTCATTGTTAATTACCAAAGCATTCAGCAATCCTTTTCCTCGAACAAAAGAAGCGATGGCAGATGTTTCACAAAACTGCTTCATTTCCTTACGAAAAATTTCACCTAAAAATGCAGCATTCTCAGCAAGCTTTTCATCGCGAATAACTTCCAGCGCCGAAATGGCTACTGCAGCTGCAATCGGGTTTCCACCAAAAGTGGAACCGTGCTGTCCCGGATGGATGACATCCATAATTTTGTGACTCGACAATACAGCCGAAACCGGGTAAGCTCCACCCGACAAGGCTTTTCCAAGAATAAGAATATCGGGGTGAATATCTTCGTAATCGCAAGCCAATAATTTCCCGGTGCGGGCAATTCCGGTTTGAACTTCATCGGCAATAAAAAGTACATTGTGCTGGCGACAAAGATCGTAGCATTTTTTCAGATATCCATCGTCGGGAACATAAGCTCCGGCTTCGCCCTGAATAGGTTCAACCAAAAAACCGGCGATGTTGGGGTTGGAAGCCAACACTTTTTCGAGTGCATCAGCATCGTTGAACGGAATGACAATAAATCCGGGCGTAAACGGTCCGTAATTATTATAAGCCTCGGAGTCAACAGAAAAAGAAACAATAGTGGTGGTGCGTCCGTGGAAATTATTTTCGCAAACCACAATCTGTGCCGCATTCTCAGGCAATCCTTTTTTCTCGTACGACCATTTTCGACAAAGCTTGATGGCAGTTTCCACCGCTTCGGCACCGGTATTCATAGGCAACACTTTTTCGTAACCAAAATAGCGTGTTACAAATTCTTCGTACCGACCGAGCTGACTATTGTAAAAAGCACGCGAAGTAAGTGTCAGTTTTTGAGCTTGTTCAACCAGCGTACCGATAATCTTTGGGTGGCAGTGGCCCTGGTTGACGGCCGAGTAAGCCGACAAAAAATCGAAATACTTTTTTCCATCCACGTCCCAAACATATACACCTTGTCCCCGTTCGAGTACGACGGGAAGCGGATGATAGTTGTGAGCACCGTAATTATTCTCAAGATCCATCAGTTGTGGAGCAGTAAGTTTTGTGTTGTTCATATAGTTATTATTTGCCTTCAAAATTTCCTTAGGAGATTCTAGAGGTTCGTTAGTATTTAAAAAATTTCGTCCATCATGCAGCGGACACTTCCACCTCCTATTTTTTCGATGGTTGGAATAGGAATAACAATCAGTTCGTTGTACAATTCCAGACGTTTGATTTGTTGTTCGGTCAGAGAATCGAAAGCGGCTTGCGACATGACGAGGTATTTTTCACCCTCTTTATTCTGAAGCTGAAGCATATTGCCTGCAAAAGCATGCATCTGCTCTTCGGAGATGAAAATTATTTCTTTTCCGCTTTTTTCCAAAGACTCGATCAACGTTTGTCGCTCATCTACATTATCAATACTGTCGGTACAAACTACGGCATACCCATCAGCTACACTAAGCATTACGTTGGTATGGTAAATGGGCAACCGACTACCGTCAACAGTTTGACGGGCCGAAAAGTAAACTGGCGTGAAACCAAATGTTTCGCAAAATTGCAGAAAAACAGACTTATCGGTACGATCGGACAAAGCGGCGTAGGCTATCTGATGGACTCGATCGAAAATCATGCTGCCCGTACCTTCGAGAAACAAATTCTGCTTTTCCCAAAAACTAAAATCGCTCAGATTGTTGATAACCAACCCATGCCCTTCTAGAATCTGAAGAATATCATCCCGACGTTCGCTCCGGCGATTGGGCGCAAACATAGGATACAAAATCACCTGACCACCTTCGTGAAAAGAAATCCAGTTGTTCGGAAAAATGGAATCGGGAGTATGCGGTTCGGGAGTATCTTTCACCACCAGTACTTCAATGCCTTTGGCTCTAAGTTGATTAACCATTCGGTTAAACTCCGCCAGCGCATGGTGTTGAATATCTGTATCCGACGCATTCCCTTTTTGCTGAAAATAATTATTCGCAGCCGTTTGATCGTTGAACCCAAATGCAATAGGTTCAATCATCAGGATAGTATGAGCTGTTTGTTTTAGCATAAAATTCAGTCTAAATTATTAATCATCGCTTCTCATCAATGGCAAGGTGGAGCAACGCAACAGTCCTCCCATTTTTGAAATTTCGTAATAAGGCACACGCTCCACCGTGATGCCCCAATTATTTTCCATGTGATTATTCAATCGGATGAAACGTTCTTCGGACACCACCACCGAGGGTGAAATAGAAAAAATATTGCTATTCATGTGATACATCTCTTCCTGCGTAATTTCAAATATATTTTGCTGTCCAAACATGTCGACCAACATATTGAAATCATGTTGGTTAGAGAAACCGTCTTTGTAAAGAATCAGTTTGTCAGTACCCACAGGCATAAATGCACAATCGAGGTGCAACACCCCCAGACGCGGATTGGTATCGTGCTTTTTGAGTTCGATGGGAACAAAGTTTTTTTTGGGAAATATTTCCTTCAAAAAATTGAAAGCATACAAATTAGTCCGCGCGGTTTTAAACTGAGGGTAATCCGGTTGCGTATAAAGCCCCACAAAAACCGTGTCGTTCATCAGCACCACATCGCCCCCTTCTACGTGAGCTTTTTCTGGCAAATTGTAAATTTTATTATACGCAATCTGATCGTAGATCACTTCGTAAGCTTCCTTTTCATCTTCGCGATCGGGGATAATGTTGGAATTAATTATCTTATCATCAATCACAAAACCCACATCGCGGGCAAAAACCTGATTACAATTTTCGAGTGTCCAGGGGCGAAATACCTGAACATTATATTTCAGTAGCACTTTTTCAAATGCGCTCATTTCTTTGTAGATAGCTTCTTCGGTAGGATAAACGCCCAACGAAATAGTTTCGTATGATTTAGCATCGAAGCTTTGGTCGAGAGTTGGTACCCGACCGATGGAGCCGGGTTGACCCAGCACAACAGCCTGTAAGGTGGACGTTTCGTTTTTTACGTTCAGATTCATTGTTGAAATTTTCGGCAAAGATACGATTCCAAAGCAGAAAAGGAAGAGTTTTTGTTGTTAAAGTGCATAAATATAAATCTCAACGAATTTTGAATACCAGTTAGCAGAGAACTAAAAAAAGAAAGAATATAGAAAATTCATCGTATTTGACAAATACCTTTTCATTGTATTGTAAATGTATTTTTATATGTAGCATTCAAAATAGGTTCTTTCTTATTTGCTCGTATTTTTGTACTATTTGGAATAAATTTAGTCATTCAATTAACAAGCTAATATGCTATAAAACATAAAACAGACATCCGGAAGTGCGAGTTAAAGAAAAAAAATAACATTCTTGATATTTTTTCTTTGCAAATAAAAATAATTTCATATCTTTGGACTTTATTTTATCAATTATTGTCATTAAATGAACTTAATGTACAAATAAAATAGGCTGAACAAACAAACGGAAACAACGGTGACCGAAGGAAATGGATCGAAACAAGTATTACAAAATTCGATATTCCAAGCCGAAGTCTTGAACAACGAATCTTGAAACCCTAATTAATCGGCAGCCTATCGGATGAATGATTTCTGAATAGGAATAGTTAAGCGGACCCCTCGGACGATTGATTTCTTAATGCGAGTAGTTAAGAAGACCCCTCGGACGATCGATTTCTTAATGTGGGTAGTTAAGAAGACCCCTCGGACGATCGATTTCTTAATGCGAGTAGTTAAGAAGACCCCTCGGACAATCGATTTCTTAATGTGAGTAGTTAAGCGGACCCCTCGGACGATCGATTTCTTAATCACTATCGATGATCCGACCCCTCGGACGATCGGTTTGGAACGACAAATATCCGGGAGATTTTTCAGAAAACAACTTCAGTCTCATAACTCGTAACTTGAAACTAAATATTTACAAATAAAAAAACAACCTTTTTAAAAAAACTATTATGAATAAAGTTATTGAATTTGGGATGTCACGTCCCAACAATGTAGAGCACTACAAAATTATGAACGACGTTGTGGGTGTACTTGATCGTCATGCTGCTGACGGTCTTGGTGTAGACAATGAAGTAAAAGAACTGAAAAAATGTGTGGCCGACGAAGGCGAGGCACTGAACCTCCCCCGGGGAAATGATTTTACCGAAGATAAAAATCAAGCAACTGCAAAGCTAAAACTGACGGTTGATGGTCTTGATGATCAGATTAACAGCGGACTAAATCATTATGAACCTCAGGCTAAAGCGGCTTTCAAACGGCTGAAAACTCTGTGGGATGCTAACTCTGAAATTAAATTGAAGGCAACCAACCCCAAGGAAGGTGCTTTGAAAAAGGTATTGGTAGAATTTAAGGGAAATTATAAAGCCGATGTTACCGCTGCCGGCATTCAGGGCTGGGTGGATACACTGGAAGCGGATTATGCTGCTTGCCTGGACTTTGAAGTTAAATTTGATACGGCAAGCCAGAGTAAAACAAAACTACGTTCGAAGAGTGCACGAAAAGTAACTGATACATGGTACTTTAAAATTATTGAAATTATAAATGCGCTGATCGTTGTGAATGGCGATGCGAAGTATGCCGGTTTTGTGAACGACCTGAACGAACGGCTGAAATGGCACAACAACAGCCTTGCCATTCGGAAAGCCGACCGCAAAGATGACGATGAAAGTGGTGAAACGAAATAAATAATTAATTAACCCCCTAAATGTAATTTTGTCCGTTTCGGGGGTTAATGTGATAAATTAGAATCTTCGACCATAATTTCGCACCTACGGCGCTTGGCACAATGAAAGCCTCGGAGAGGCGATATTATGGTAGAAAGAATTTCATCATGAGACCTTAGCCTCGGAGAGGCGACAGTATGGTAGACACATTTTCCACATACACACAGCCACTTAAACGGCAGAATAAGAACTATGGCAAATAACTACACACAATTTAATATCCATATAATCTTTGCTGTCAAAGGCCGGGAAAATATTCTCACAAAGAAATTCAGAAATGATTTATTTCGATATATCTCTGGCATATTAAGAAATGTCGATCAATATCCTTTAGCTGTGAATGGATACAAAGATCATGTACATGTATTTTTTGAATTAAATCCTAAAAATTCCATATCTGATATAGTGAGAGATATCAAAGCAAATTCATCCAAGTGGATAAATGACAATAAATTTGTCTTGGGTAAGTTCTCTTGGCAAGAAGGTTACGGTGGGTTCTCCTATTCACGTTCTCAGCGAGATAATGTCATACAGTATATCATGAATCAGGAGGAAAAACACGCGGGGACAACATTTCGCGAAGAGTACCTAAAATTATTACAAAAGTTTGAGATTGAATTTAAAAACGATTATGTTTTTGAATTTTATGAATAATGCGCGTGTCGTAGTTACAGTGATTCGGTAGGATTGATTAGAAGCCTTTTTACCATAATGTCGCACCTACGGCGCTTTGGATGAATGTGGAATGTGCTTTCTACCATAATTTCGCACCTACGGTGCTTTGCCAAAATTAAGAAATTTCGAAGAAGCGACAGTATGGTAGAAAACATTAATTATCAATAGATATTAGCCTCAGAGAGGCGACAGATTTTTCACCATAATGTCATACCTACGATGCTCTGGTTGCGTGTTGGATATGCTTTCTACCATAATTTCGCGCCTGCGGCGCTTTGCACAATGAAAGCCTCGGAGAGGCGACAGTATGGTATAAAGAATTCCCCCCCCTATTTCAACCCACTAAAAATATAGCTGTACACCGGATTGTTGAGATCAATTTGCGGTTTCAGAAAACTTTTGGTTTGCAAAACCGGAGCGGTAATCATTTCGCGTCCTATCATTTCTTCAATGGTGTGGTAAAACGGCAAGGATGTTTTGCCAACCAGCAATGGCGAAAGGTCGTTGTGCTCTTCCCAAAACCGAAGAACGGTAACGAACCCACTCAGATAGAGATGGTCTTTGGTAAATCCACCTCCCCGGAAGATGCGCGCAACAATGCTAAAAGCCGAATCGGGATCGACATTATAATCGTTCCGCAGCATGTTGAAACATTCGATAAAGCCGACTCCACTACACATCTGATCAACCAGCACAGTGCGCAGGGCAAACGTTTTGAGTCGCGACAAAGTAATATTTCCGCTCAGGTATTCCGACAGAATAGCTAATCCTTCCTGCGTCATGGTGTTGACGGGCAAACCAACGTTGAATATCTTCAGCTGCTGACGGCTCGAATTGATGGTAGTGAGCATGTGAACCCCTATTTCGTGCTCAATCAAAGCCTGTAACTCTTTTCGTTTAAACTGAGCCTGAGGTTGAATGAGGATGCTTTTTTTTGAGTTCAGCACCATCACTTTCGAAATAACCCGATTGCTCAGTTCTATCTTAGCACTGATTCCATAGTCGTTCAGTCCGTCCTGAAAAACCGCCATCGCAGCCTGTGCATCATATACCGGTTCCTTTTTGGCCTCGGTAGGTATGTCGGGCAACGAAAGTATGTAGGTGGCATTCTGCAAATCCTTTTTAGACGGACGGCCGAAATAACGCAGCGAGTTGTACAAAAACTTGTTAGTGTTCAGCGTATTTATCATGTCTATTTTATCAAAATAGCTATTGATAACCGAGCGGTACAACTCGCGTATTGACACATCCTGAATATCCTGAATGGGAATACTCATCAGTTGCCGCTTCAGACTAAACGAGTTGATTTTAATCGGATTGTATTTCAGCTTAGGAGTTTCGGTAAACTTATTTTTAAAAAAACGTGCCTTCTCGCTGGCCGTATTTATCGGATTCACTTCGGCTATCAGCTCAATGTTTTTCAGCAAAGAGTAAATGTCCTTATCTATTTTCAGCAAGCTTTTATTATTGCTTTTGTCCAACAAACTGACCGACGATTTGTGATGCCATTTTTCCAGTTTTCGGCAATAAAAGTTTGTATTGTCCAGAATGGCTTGCTTAAAACACTTTTGAAGCTGACTCACGATTTTTGGATACACATCGCCCGTAAGTTCGTCGCAATAAACCTTTTTAACTTCGGTAGGCAGCACCAAGGTATGCCTGAAATGACTGTTGATATACGTGGCATTGTACCCTCTACCTTTAAAAACATCGTTTTCGGCAGTTGTATTCTGAATATCCGGCAAACTGATTTCGGCTAGCACCTGCATCCAGTGCCGCACCGTGTCCCCATGTTGCGCTGCGTCAATCTGCTCGGTACCTACATTAAACAGAGGCACTTCCCTATCCCACCTTTTATGATTATAGGAATGAATATCATACAGCAGACACCCTCCGAAAAGAGTTTCGAGCTTACTAACAAGCGCATGTAGAATTTTGTAATACACGGCATGCTTCTGTTTACTGACTTTGATTTCCTGCGCCGTCAGCTTTTTCGCCCACACCTTTTTGCCCCAGGCTTCTTCATAAATACATTCCTCCGGAGTCCGGTTTAAATCATATTCAAAACGCGAATCGTTGGCAATAATGGTGATGGGCATTGATTTGATGAAATCTTCGGTAAACGGATCCTCCTCATACCAACGCTGATACTCATTCAGTGCTATTTTATGTTGTAATTCAGGTCTTAGCTGACTGCCGTTGTGAATGGCCGTGCAGCAAAAAGGTACATATTTCGTTATTTTTATTTTAATGCTTCCATCGGCTGTTTCCAACTCAAAAAGTTTTTCCGCTTCTATACTTTTTATAATCTCACTTACATCAATTTTATTAATCTTCATACACTCTTATCAGGTAGATAATTCTTTTATTTTTTCAACTCACGTTTGGCCACCACTTCTTCCAGATAATCCACAATATCTTCCTGTATCCTCACATTATTCAACTTGTTTATATCAACAATGGTACCGGGGCTAAGCACATTTATTTCAATCAGTTTTCCACTAATAATATCCAGTCCGGCAAAGTAAATACCGTCTTTTACGAGCTTTTTCCCAATAATTTCGCACATTGCGCGGTCTTGTTTGGTCAGTTTATACCGCTCCACACTGCCACCGGCCGATATATTGGAACGCATATCGCCCACTGCCGGCACCCTACGCAACGCACCGATTGGTTTACCATTGAGCATCAGCACGCGGACATCCCCTTTTTCGGCTCCATCCACATATTCCTGCAAAATGACATAGTTCGATTCGGTTTTCGATTTGTTGATATAAAATTCCAACAACGATTTGATATTATCTCCGCTCGACTTTTCAACTACAATCACTCCCCGACCGCCATACCCATCAAGCGGTTTCATAATCATTTTTTCTTTTTCCGAATTCTGAATTACGCTCAATAAGTAATCCACATTTTTTGAAACAAACGTAGCAGGTATAATCTCTTTATTAGGATCATAATAAGCAGCCGTGTATATTTTATTATTTGCCTCCCGAAGTCCGTTCACCGAATTGAGAATAAACGTTTCATCTTTAATCGAATCCAAAAAGTTCAGCACAAACGGATCCAGTGGGGGATTATCGCGCATAAAAATCACATCAAAGTCTTTCAGCACCCGCATGCTTTTTTCAAATTGAACCGATTGATGAAAACTAGTCATGCTATTTGACACTTTTCCACCTCCGATAATGGTCTGACAATTGCTTAACGTAACACTATCTCTGATAGTCAAATTTTGCGGTGTCGTAATAGCCACTTCGTGCCCTCTTTGTACACATTCATGTACAATCCGAATCGTGGAGTCCTGTTTTGGTTTTATGGTTTCCCACGGATACATAATGAAACACACCTTCATATTTATAGCTTTATTAAATTTTATTGTTGAGAACTAAAAACTTGCAAACATATCACTATTCCGGTCAGAAAAATTGCAATATAACACAATACTACTTAATTTAATAGTATTGTAATCTCAGTGCATCCTTTTTCGGATTAATTACCTTGTGTATTTAATCCCATCAGCCTATTTTTTATTCAAACCGGTTTTATTTAGGATCAATGCTCATCCTATTATTTCCCGAAAATCTGGTATATTTGCGAAACAAATTTGCTCTGTTTAATTTATAAAATAACGAATACTACTTAATAGTCTGTTTTCTGAAACAAAATACAGAGAAACAGTCTTGTAACTCGTAACTATTTACTCGTAACTATTTCTGATCACTCATAATATTATGAAACACAAAACAAATCGCTTATTAACCGCTACTTTTTTCGGGCTGTTTTTACTATCGCCTTTCACTCCAATAAATGCAGCTCAGAGCTTCCCGAAAGTAAGAGTGGATGCCGATAAACGTAACTTTGTGAGTCCGGCCATTGAAGAGAAAATAAAACAAATGCAGTCGGTTATCAAAGATCCGGAGCTGGCCTGGATGTTCGGAAACTGCTTTCCTAACACCCTGGATCGTACGGTTACTTTTGCTCAAAAAGACGGTAAACCGAATACTTTTGTTATTACGGGCGACATTTATGCCATGTGGCTTCGCGATAGCTCTGCGCAGGTTTGGCCTTATATGCCTTACATGAAACAAGACCCAGCATTGCAACAACTGATTGCCGGTGTCATTAATCGTCAAACGGAATCTGTACTTATTGATCCCTATGCCAATGCGTTTAACATGAACAAAGAAGGCGGTATGTGGATGAGCGATAAAACGCAGATGCGCCCCGAACTGCATGAGCGCAAATGGGAAGTAGACGGATTGTGTTACGTTATCAGGCTGGGGTATCGTTATTGGAAACTGACCAACGATGCTTCGTGTTTCGACAACCGGTGGTTGGATGCTATGAAGCTGATTGTAAAAACATTTAAAGAACAACAACGCAAAACCAATCAGGGTCCCTACAGCTTTATGCGCCAAACCGAACGAGCTATTGATACGCAGTTTGGCAACGGTTATGGCAATCCGGTTCGCCCTACGGGAATGATTTGCTCCGCCTTTCGTCCATCCGACGATGCCACCATTTACGGCTACCTGATTCCATCCAACTGTTTTGCCGTAGTGTCGCTCCGTCAGTTGTCCGAAATGGTGAAAAGTATTAAACAAGACGAAGCCTTTTCTGTTGAATGTACCGCTCTGGCTGCCGAAGTAGATGGAGCAATAAAAAAATACGCCATTGTAAATCATCCGAAATACGGAAAGATATATGCTTTTGAAGTGGATGGTTATGGTAACTACCTGATGATGGACGATGCCAATGTGCCTTCATTACTATCGCTGCCTTATCTGGGTTACGGCTCTGCGAATGACCCTGTCTACAAAAACACCCGCAAGTTTGTGTGGAGCAGCGACAATCCTTATTTCTACAGTGGTAAAGCCGGCGAAGGCATAGGTGGTCCACACGTGGGTGTAGATATGATCTGGCCTATGTCCATCATTATGAAAGCACTTACGTCCAACGATCCGGCCGAAATTAATGCTTGCATCCAAACGCTAAAACGTACGCATGCCCATACCGGTTTCATGCACGAGACATTCCACAAAGACGATCCCGCCAATTTTACCCGCTCGTGGTTTGCCTGGGCCAATACCTTGTTTGGCGAATTGCTTATCAAAACGGAAAAGTAGAGACAACGCATGTAGAGACAACGCATGCGTTGTCTCTACGCATTCAATTTCAATTATAATAAACCATAATTAAATTACCCGCACACTTGATATATAAAAATTGGTTGTATTTTTGTAAGGTAAACTTACAAGTTTAGGAAACAAGTTAAACAAACTATCTATGGATTCAACAGACTTATCATCATCTTTGCGGGCAGCAATTTCGGGCCTGCACAAAGGACTGCGGAAACAGATCTCTTCCATCAAAACTTACTCTATGACGGAATTTGAGACAGTCAAATTCTTAGCACGCCACGAGTCTTTATCACCTTCGGAGCTCGCGACCCTGACAAGAGTTAAGACACAGTCTATGTCACAAATATTAAAGAAAATGGAACTGCAGGGTGTCATTGAAAGAACCCGTTCAGAAAATGATGGACGCAAGGTACATATTTCACTAACTCCTGCGGGAAAAGAAATTGTGACAAAAACCCGGTACGAACGGGATGAATGGTTGAAAAATGCCATTGAAACCTCACTGACTAAAGAAGAAAAAGAATTACTAACAAAAGCTTTACCGGTGTTACAAAAGCTTATAAGAAACAACTAGGAAAACATATGGAATGGTATCATTATTTCAATGGATTTTTCGTCGGAGTTTTTTTGTCAAACTCTATACCTCACTTTGTGAAAGGTATTTGTGGTGATAAATTCCCTACTCCGTTTGCAAAACCGCACGGCAAGGGACTTTCATCATCTACACTAAACGTGTCGTGGGCATTATTTAACCTGATAATAAGTTATTTATTTTTCAGATTTTCAAGATTATCCTTTCTGGATAATCTTTCATCAATCACATTTTTTGTCGGATTTGCCATTATGAGCTTAATTTCAAGCAAAGGATTTGCAAGCAAACACAAAGAATAAGAATAAAAAGTTAGTTTAGTTTTCATGACAACAAAAATAAGCACATTCAGAGCCTTTCGGAGCCGCAACTATTGTTTGTATTTTGGTGGACAGTCGGTTTCTCTCATAGGCACCTGGATGCAGCGTACGGGAGTGAGCTGGGTCATTTATACCATGACACATTCGGCTTTTATGCTCGGAATCACAGTATTTGCCACTCAGTTTCCATCCTTTCTGCTGTCGTTATACGGAGGCATTATTTCAGATAGATACGACCGCTACAAAATTATGCTCGTAACCCAGATAGCCGCCATGATACAGGCTGTATTGTTGGCCGTATTAATGCTTACCAATCATTATGCGGTGTGGAGCATACTCACGCTAAGCATTATTCTGGGTATCATCAATGCCTTTGATATGCCAGCACGGCAACCACTGGTTCACGAAATTATACACGATAAAGACGACCTGCCAAATGCGCTTGCCCTCAACTCCTCGATGGTAAATCTGGCACGGGTAATTGGTCCGGCCATGTCGGGTATTATTCTGGAAAGGCTGGGTGCCGGCATCTGTTTTTCGCTGAATGCGTTGAGTTTTGTGGCAGTAATAACGTCATTGCTGCTTATGAAACTACCGCCTGCTGCGCAACATCCGGCACAAAAGAAAATTACTACCGAGCTGAAAGATGGTTTTGTGTATATTAAAAACACGCCTATTATCGGAATGACTTTACTTATGCTCAGCTGTATGAGTCTGTTTGTATTACCTTATAACACGCTTTTGCCCGTATTTGCCAAGGTTATTTTTAAAGGCGATGCCACTACCTTTGGGTACATCAACAGTTTCATTGGAGTGGGTGCACTGGGAGGCGCTTTCTTTTTGGCATCATTAAAACCGGGAACCGACTTGAAAATTGTATTATTGGTGAATACGCTCATTTTCGGTGTGTGTCTGATGCTCTTTTCCCACACCAGCTTTTTTCCGCTTGCCATGCTGTTTGCAACTGTATCGGGCTTTGGTATGATGTCACAAACAACCATTGGCAATACCATTGTACAAATTCACGCTGCTCCCCTCATGCGGGGACGGGTAATGAGCTTCTTTGCATTGGCGTTTTTCGGCATGTTACCACTGGGTAGCCTGCTTGTGGGTGCCATATCCCAACGGATCGGAGCTCCGAACACCTTGCTTTGTCAGGGAGGAATAGCCATCATTATCTGTATCCTATTTTCGAACTTTCTGAGAGGAGATAAGATCAACAAAAAGAAAATGGAGAAAGTAAACGATCAGGAAGAACTGATATTAAAAAATATTTAAACTCATAAGAAGATGAATTCAAACAACTCAAATACAGCCTTACTGGTCATGGATATGCAGACCTCCCTACTTAAAAGGCTTCCTGATGCTGATGCATTTACCGATAACGTGGCCAAAGTCATAACTCATGCACGCACCAACAACATACCCGTACTCTATATAGTGGTAGGTTTCAGACCCGGAATGCCTGAAATAAGCTCAAACAACAAAGGTTTCTCGGCTTCCAAGGAACAGCTGGCCAATGTCAGCATGGAGGAATGGAAAAGGATTGACGCTAGTGTATCACCATTAGAAAACGAAATCGTGATTACAAAACGCCGTATTAGTGCATTCACAGGTAGCGACCTGGAAGTAGTACTGCGCGGACTCGGCATTGAACACCTGATACTCACCGGTATTTCTACCAGTGGTGTGGTATTATCAACTGTGCGCGAAGCAGCCGACAAAGATTATCGATTAACTATATTGTCTGATGGCTGTGCCGATGTAGATCAGGAAGTGCATCGGGTCTTGACCACTAAGATTTTTCCACGTCAGGCAGAAGTCATGACGATAGAAGAATGGATCAGGTTGTAGGGATACGCATTTTGTAGAGACAAGGCATGCCTTGTCTCTACAGGGACGTTATTTTCCGTTTCAAATTCTGTTTCAAAAACAGAACTAACGCCAACCCAATGAAGACAACAAACATACAGAAGGGGAAAATCCACCTCATGCCGGCCCATTCGGCAACTACTCCAACCAAAGGACCGGTAATTCCGAGTGAAATATCAATAAACAACCCGTAAGCAGCCAGTGCGGAGCCTTTATTAGAAGAAGAAACCAGTTTTACAGCTTCTACACCTAAAGCTGGAAAGACCAGCGAAAAGCCAAAACCAGTAATGGCCGCACCAACAACTGCAAACCACACATTGGCAGGTATAGAGATAAGTGCCAGTCCTACAATCTCTGTTATAAAACAGGCTATACACACAATAATACCACCGCGCATTTTTATTGAATTGCTAAAAATAAGCCGTGCAAAAATAAAGGTTATTCCGAACACCGTAAGACTGAATTCACCATTAGTCCAGTGCATATAATCATAATACAAAGTGATAAATGATGATATTGAACCAAAACCAATACCTCCCAATGCCAAACAAATACCATACGGAAGCACTTTTTTCAGCACTTTGAAGAATGGCTGTGAAGCTTCGGTTGTCTGAGATTTCAAGGCTTTTTTCCGTTTAGCCAGAAAAAAACCTATCAAGGAAATACAGATAATAAGTCCGGCTACACCTTCAATACCCACGTACCGTTGCAAGAGTACCCCCAGTGGAGCACCGATAGCCATACCGCCATAACTGGCAATACCATTAAACGAAATAGCCGTTCCGGTATGCTGATCACCAACTTCGAGCATGGCCCAATTGATAGGACTTGCCCCAATCATACCTTCGCCACAACCGGCAATCAACCGGGTAAGCACCAATACCGAAAGACACAATACCGGACTTGACTTGCACTCAATAGCTATAAACAATAATACTCCACTCAATGCAAAGCAAATCATGCTAATAAGAGTTGCAGGCTTAGGACCTTTTTTGTCAACAATTTTGCCACCATACCCCCGCATAGAAAAAGTAGTAAGATACTGAAGACTTATAACGATCCCGGCAATAATAGCATTAAACCCCAACGTTTTGGTGATAAATATTGGCAATACGGCTAATGGCAGACCGATATTGGCATAACCCAGAAATGTCAGCAGTACATACCCTACAATCTTGCGGTTAATTTTATTAGGAACAGGTTTGCGAATTGTTTCTTCCATTCAGGATTATTTAAAATAAGGACAAAAGTACTTGTTTTCTTCCGAAATATGTTTTATAGCATGTTTTAAAAGAACATAAAGCTATTAATATCCCCCCAGTTCCGCAAGATTCACTGGGAGGGTTATTGGCTACGCCGATTTTCAATTCTCAGTTAGCTACTTCGTGGCAATAAATAGTTTTTCAGTGACCCTATATATAAGCCAAACCCCTTGTCGCTTTGGAGCGGCAAGGGGTTTGGGGTTAGATGTTATAACGAGAGCAATGTTGATTATTACTTAATTCCAAAATCAAACACTTTTCCACCCGTTCCTGCTGTTGTTGTTGAGTTTCCGGCAGACATAAAACAATATTCACCTACTGCAAGAGAATCTTGTGGAGTTACTTTATATACTCCGGATTTTAGTTTTTCAACTTCAAAATGAATTCTTAGCTTATCATCAACTCCCATTGACACGCCTGAATATGCGTTCATTGAACCTATAACAAACTGTCTATTCTTTTTCTTTACATCTAATTTCACCAATATAAATTCATTGGGACTGGATGAAGACGAAAACCAAGAGGAAGTTGCATCATTTAAGCTCTGCCCTTTTTCAAAGTAGAAATAAAATACCGGTTTGGGCTCAAAAATTTGCAGACGTGCCATAGAACCATCCAGAGTTGATTTAAATTTGGTTTTGGCAATTCCATAAGTAAGTTGTGTAGCAATTCCACTTCCCATTTTTGTTTGCGAACAAACAGTAGGTTCAACTAATTTCATTTCATTTTTCCCATCAACAACCATCAAATAATAAAGGCCTGATTCATGAACTGCATTTGGGTCATTTATATCTCCGGTGACATTTTCTTTATTGCCTGAAGCTTCTACCATAGCGTTGGTAACTTCATCTGGAATTTTATCATCTTTTAGTTTGATTAAGGCATCCAGCGAGACATCAAAATTAGTTTTAGATGTCTTGATTTTACTAATAATAATTGACGAAGCTAATCCTTTCTGACAAAGTGTGTATATTGATGCATTGGTCAATACTTCGTTATTAGTTTGTCCATAAACTGTTACGGCAAACAGTAAAGCTAAAATACAAAATAGTTTGTTCATAATTGTGTCTTGTTTTGCCTACTCTCCAGCTTTTCGGCTTACGCTCCCTACTCTGTTGTGGATTTTCGGGTTGTTCCGTTTATATATCATATATTCACTTTGCCAACTGTTAGTGAAGTTATATCTATTTTAATCAACAGAAAACACAAACAAAGGTGTGGTGCACAGAAATGTAAAGAAATCACGACAATAAGATTAGGATTAGCTTAAATAAATTTCTTTTCTTGTAATTGAAAACTTTAATGGTGTTTTCACTGCTTTATACAAACGAATATTTTTCTTTCGACATATTTCAGTTATTTGTTCTTCATGGCATTTTGAGATACTGAGTCCTAAAGTTACTTCAGCAATACAATCATTAGTCAGGTTTACTGTTCTATTTTTTAATTCAGGTTCATTTGAATCTAAATTTATTCTTACTAACCTATACTCATTCTCATATTCCCAGTTTATTGCTTTTGTTTTAACTCCGGTCATATAATTTTTGCCTATCTCGTTCATATTTTTGGAAATTGGAACCAATGGTTTTAATATTGGGAACTCTTCATTATAGTCAACTAAACCACCCTTAAGCATTTGATTAGGCAAATTTGATTTTACTTCACAATTTAATTTATCCTTGTAAAACCCCACACAAAAGCCTTTATGATCATTTGCATAATGCGACCACATAAGAATATTCTGCCATCCTTTTTTAATCTCTTCATCTTGACAACAACAGAATACTCCAATTCTAGAATTGTAGATTTCATTAAATTCTTTGTGGAGTTTTTCCGGATATTCAAGTTCCTTTCTTATACTATTTCTCTCAAATTTCTCATTACTCTCATCGACTCTTTTTACTTCTTTGAGAAATTCGATTCGATCATCAATATAACCTTCTCTGTCTTTGTCTGAAAGACATGAGAAATTATAGTTGATCCGACAATCAAAAGGATCATTAAATGTATTTGGGGATGCAAAATAAATTTGATGTTTACTTTTTAATACTTTTCTATGGAGTTTATTACTCCAATCTCTATATTTATATACTATTACGTCCTCTGCAACTTTTTCTTTTATCATTTTATCCATAACCCTCTTTTTATAAGTTTTGTGCAAAAAAACAAAAGAATTTCAACAAATAATTGTTGAGTTTGGTATATTTTCCCCTACCACTCCACAGCAGCAGGGGAAAATCTATTTATTTTGCAGGAGTTTCAGGTGCGGATGGTGTGTCTTTTCCACTACCATCGAGCAGGTGATATTTTTTGCGCAGGTCATCCATTTTATTGAATAAGACGATGATTTCGGGATTTGGTGTCAGGTTGGCAGCTTGTTCTACTGCGCTGCTAAACTGAATATAACTTGCCACAACAGCAGGTTTGAGTGAACTGCCCGAGGTTTTTCCGCGTCCTGAATTTTCGGTAAGCCGATCATGATAAGCTGTATAGAAAGCTGTATTTTTTTCTTTCAACGCTGTAAACAACCCTACGATATCAAGAGTTTTAGCAGCCGCCTGAAGGTCGGAAGCAGCATTATATTTATTCAGTATTTCCACCAAAATATCGGTTTCGGTATTCAATGGCAACACGGCGGCATCCAAATAGGGAGTCAGAAACAATTGCAACAATTTGGCTGCTGCTTGTTTGTTAGCTTCACTACTTTTGAGGTAAGAGCTTACCACTCGTTTAATCTCAGCATACAGGGAGTCACGTTCTTTGTCCAACAGTTTGAGGTCATCCGTCAGACCGCTTTTCTGCATTTTGTTGATTTCTTTTCCAAATTTCTCATTATCGATTGCCAGCTGATTTAATGCAGCTATCAATACAGGAGTAAGTTGGGGCTCAATAGCTCTACCTAGTTCGATACTTGTTTTAAAAAGAGAAAACGCGTTGTTGATAGTCAATTTAGCAACATACAAGACTGAAAATAAAAAATTACTCATAATAATTTAGTTTTTAATAAATACTAGAAAATTGGTTATCTATTTAATGGTGAAAAAATATATCCTACTGTGATTTATGTATACAATGAAAATTTAAAATGCCTCTTTGTATTAACATTGAACCTTCAGAAATTTTCTGAGACTCCAACAGAACGTCATCCATCCTTCAGAAATTTTCTGAAGCACCAACGGGAGGCAATTCATCCCTCAGAAATTTTCTGAAGCCCCAACGACCGATCATTCATCCTTCGGAAATTTTCTGAAGCTCCAACGGACTAGCATTCATGCTTTAGAAATTTTCTGAAGCTCCATTGTGAATATTTTCATTCAAATCTTGTTACAGAGCTGCAGGAACAGGTATAAGCCTGTCCATTTTATATAATCGGATGTTTTCTAGGGATTCAAAGAACAATTGTGCCACAAATATAAAAATTTAATCTTAAATAGCAACAATGTTGCGAAAAGTTTTTTTAAAGTATTTTTTCGTAAAACAATTCATACAAAAAAAATTCTCCTTTTTCAACTGTTGACCGGAACTTACACCTGTTATAATGGTTGTTGGCTGCAATCCTGTCAGCAATCGAAGACTCTAACAGCGGTTGAAATTAATCCAATGTTTCGTCTAAATTTATTAATTAAGCATCATTTTTATCGATACTCCTGTTTGCTTTCAACTTATCAAATTAGAAGACAGGCTTTTTATCTATAAAACAAACCCCATAAAGCACTAAGCCAAATGGGGTTTGTAGAAATAAATGAGAAGAAAGATTATGCAACTTCCGTTTCCGGCAAGAACAACTTCATGTCTTCGTCCACGCTTCCGATCGGTGCAATTCCGAAGTTATCAACAAGCACTTTAGCCACATTAGGCGACAGAAAAGCCGGTAATGTTGGCCCGAGGTGAATATTCTTCACTCCCAGATAAAGCAAAGCAAGTAATACAATAACCGCCTTTTGCTCGTACCAGGCAATATTATAAGCTATAGGTAGCTCGTTAATATCATTGAGTTCGAAAACTTCTTTGAGCTTCAAAGCAATCATTACCAATGAATAACTATCGTTACATTGCCCGGCATCGAGTACCCGTGGAATACCACCAATATTACCCAACGGCAATTTATTGTAACGATATTTAGCACAACCTGCAGTCAGAATCACCGTGTCTTTCGGCAATTGCTCAGCAAACTCAGTGTAGTAACTACGACCTTTCATCCTACCATCGCAACCGGCCATCACGAAGAACTTACGGATAGCACCTGATTTTACGGCATCCACTATTACATCGGCTAAAGCAAAAACCTGTGCATGAGCAAATCCACCTATAATTTCACCGGTTTCTATTTCGGTAGGTGCAGCAAATTGTTTAGCATGAGCAATCAGTGCCGAAAAATCTTTTGGTTGACCGCCATCCCCTTCTTCAATATGCTTGAAACCGGGAAAACCCGACGAACCTGTTGTATACACCCTGTCGGTATACGTAGCTGTGCTTCTTGGCGGAACAATACAGTTGGTGGTAAAGAGAATCACACCGTTGAAAGTTTCAAAATCAGTCACCTGACTCCACCATGCACCACCGTAGTTACCCACAAAATGGCTATACTTTTTGAATGCCGGATAATAATTTGCCGGAAGCATTTCGCTGTGAGTATATACGTCTACACCGGTTCCTTCGGTTTGTTTCAGCAATTCTTCCATATCTTTCAGGTCGTGACCACTGATGAGAATACCCGGATTACTGCGCACACCAAGATTTACCTTCGTGATTTCAGGATTACCGTACGAAGTGGTATTGGCTTTATCAAGCAATGCCATTACGCTCACACCATATTTACCTGTTTCGAGTACCAAAGCAGTAAGTTCATCAGCCGAAAGAGCATCATTGGTAGTTGCCACAAGCGCACGCTGAATAAACGGATGCACTTCGGCATCATTGTACCCCAGGTTGTTAGCATGCTCTACATAAGCCGCCATCCCTTTCAAGCCGTAGATAATCAGTTCGCGAAGTGAGCGAACGTCTTCATTTTCGGTAGCCAGCACCCCTACTTCTTTGGCAATAAGCTCCATTTCGGCAGACGTAACAGCCGTCCAGGTAAGCAACTCCGTTTTTTCGAGCTCCACCTTATTCTCCAGCAGAGTAGATTTTAGTTGAGCACGGAGTTTAAACCCATCGCGAATGCGATTCACAAACCGTTCGTAATCGAAATTAGCATTGGTGATAGTCATAAACAGACTGTCGGTGATAAAGAGATTGGCTTCCTCGTTCTCTATGCCCAACGTGCGTAGAGCCTGAGTGTAATGAGCTAATCCTTTTAGCTGATAAATCAATAAATCCTGCAAAGCAGCTACTTCGGGTGTTTTTCCACAAACTCCCTTAATCTCGCATCCGGTTCCTTTGGATGCTTCCTGGCATTGAAAGCAAAACATGTTCATAATATATAATGATTAATTGTGAATGATAAATCAATGTCGTTTAGTTAGGCACACAGAATACACAGACTCTACAGAATATGCATTTATAACGAAATTTCTATTCTGCTTTTTTTCCGTCTTATCCGTGTTTTCTGTGTGCGAATCCTTATCTAAACGATATTGAATGATAAATGATAAATTAATAGTAAATAATGAATTGCGAATGATGATTTTTTAGCGGTAAGTAACTAACGGTAAATAATAAAAAGTCATTTATAATTTAGCATTAATCATTCACCATTATTTCACACCCACTCTTCTTTCACAATATCGCCCTTTACTCCCACTACGACAAGCTTTAGGGGAATCTTGCGACCTGCTTCGGCAACGGCTTTTTGTGCTAACCTGAACAGCCCTCCACAACAAGGGACTTCCATAATTACGACTGTCAATGTATTGATTGATGAATAAACAATCATGTTTTTCAGCTTTTCAACGTACATTTCCTGATTTGAATCGAGTTTGGGACAGGCAATAGCCAGTATCTTTCCGACCAGAAAGCGATTATGAAAATCGGCAAAACTATATGCCACACAATCTGCCGCCAACACCACATCAGCTCCTCTGAAGTATCCCGCTTCCGGATTCAGCAAATGAAGCTGTACCGGCCACTGACGTAGTTGAGATGACGACTGCACATCAGCCGGAGCCATCTTAAAAGTCTGTGGCGCAGCCGGAGCAAATGACATCTCACGACTTCCCGGGCACCCGCCAGCCTGACTGTGTACAGCAGCTGTAGGTTTTGAAGCACATCCCGCTCCTCCATGATTATGCACCTGTGCAAAATCAATTTGAATATCATTAGCTCTCAGATAACCCACACCTTGTTTTAAATACTCTATTTCGCCGTGATCTTTGAGATGTTTCAGGTGGGCAATAATGGTTTTCTCGCCCTTCGGAATCATGCGCTCAATGGTAGCAATTTCGTCGTAAGCTTCAGCCTCACGTTCTTCAAGCGTAATTGCACCTACCGGACAATCGCCAATACAAGCACCCAGTCCGTCGCAAAACAATTCGCTAACCATACGGGCTTTACCATCTATCATCTGAAGTGCACCTTCATGGCAACCACTCACACAAGCTTCGCATCCATTGCAAAGCTCTTCGTCTATTTTTATTATTGTTCGTTTCATTTGACCCCTAACCCCTAAAGGGGAATTAAGTTAGTATTATTTTATTTCTGTAATAGTATTATTCTTTATGTAGAAACTGTGTCTTAAAGCCCCTTTAGGGGTTTGGGGTTTATTACTTTATCATTGTCAGCAACATTTTAAACTGCTCAACGGCTACCACTGCATGCCGAACATTGGCAGGCATGATAATACTTTCGCCCACGCTTAGCTCAAATGTTTTTCCATCAATAACTACCTCGCCTTTACCATCAAGAACCTGTACGATTGCGTCGAATGGTGCGGTATGTTCGCTCAGAAATTCGCCTTTGTCAAAGGCAAACAGAGTCACGTTTCCACGTTCGTTGCGAATAATGATTTTGCTTACCACCGAACCTTCGGCATAAGCCACTTTATCTGTCATGCTGAATTTTTCAGCTGTAGGGAATGCTTTATTTTCCACGATCTTTAGTTTTAAATGTATATTAAGCGAGACATTATAAAATCCACCAAACCAGCAGTTGTTTATAATTACGCAGCAAAAGTACTGCAGCAAAAACAATAAAAGTGTAACAGTTGTTACACCCATGACATTTGTTTGTATTTTTGTACCCAAATAAATAATAAGATGAAGAAAGTAGATTTATCAGCCTGTCCGGTATGCAATAAAATAAAAATTGACGATGAGGAAGCTTTTCTGGAGAATCTGAAATGCAGCATTAAAGCTTATCCTAAAAATGAACTGATCATAAGACAAGGAGATGTATGCGACGCCTTGTATATGCTTATGGTTGGTTCAGTTAAGACTGAAATGATTACCGATAGTGGAAACATACTTGGTATTGAGATAATCAAAGCTCCACGCCCATTAGCTCCTGCTTTTCTCTTTTCGGATAATAATCACTTTCCGGTAGATGTAACGTCACTGGAAGAAGTCGAGATAATGAAGATACCAAAAGCTGAAATCATGCGACTGATGACTACCAACCCCGATTTCATGAGTAGTTTTATGACTCACAATGCCAACCGCACGCAGTTTCTGACCAATCGGTTGCAATTGCTTTCCATCAAAACGATCAAGGGAAAACTGGCACATTTTCTTCTCGAAAACTCACCTGCAGAAGGGAAACCTTTCGAAATTAACCGCAATCAAACTGAGTTAGCCGACTTCTTTGGTGTAGCCCGTCCGTCACTGGCACGGAGTTTATCAGAAATGGTTCAAGAGAACATAATCAGTATCAACAAAAAGGAATATACTATTCTTAATTATAAAGCTTTGCGTGAACTACTGGTCTAACTCGCGGGATAGACTTTTAGCTTTAGAAATAAAAATCAACTATTTTTTGATAGCATATTTTGCTGAATAATAACTACTAAAATCAAACGACTGTATCGACTGTTTAGATAATAATGATACAGCGACTTTTCTATTTCAAAAAAAGATACTACTTTTGCTCCCGCTTTGGTTTTAGTTCACGATTTCTCGTGAACTGAATTAAAAGGGAAACAGGTGTAATTCCTGTACAGTCCCGCTGCTGTAAGCTCTTTAAACGTTTTGAACAACACTTTTGCCACTGAAATTTTCAGTAAACAGTGAACAGTAAACAGTAAACAGTCATATATAGACTGAGAACTGAGAACTGATGACTGATAACTGAGATCGGGAAGGCGTTCAAAACGGGAGTAAGTCAGAAGACCTGCCAGACAACAATCAATTTTCAGAAGCTTTCGAGGAAAAAGCGACGAAACATCAGCAAAAACAATTATCATTTTGCCTTTGTGAGGTCATTTTCGGGAGCTATTTGATCGGTTTATTCATCGTCAAATAGTTACAACTGTGTTTAAAAACTTTCTATTCATATTCGTTTTATTTTTATCAGGAACTACTTCGGCTTTTTCAAAAGTTTCGGAAACAGATTCTATTCATACTCATGAATTGCAAAATGTAGAAGTGAATGGTTCAAGCTCACGAATAACACGTGCAAGCATGCCAACTCAGGAAATTAATTCCAAAGATTTCCTGAAAATTAATGCAGCAAGTGTTTCGGATGCTGTTAAACATTTTGCTGGGGTTACGGTTAAAGACTATGGTGGCGTTGGAGGATTAAAAACTGTTTCCGTACGTAGCCTTGGTGCTCAACATACAGCCGTAGCCTACGATGGCATTACGTTGAATGATACTCAAACGGGGCAAATTGACCTAAGCCGGTTTTCGCTGGATAATGTAGAAACAATCTCGCTAAGCAACGGACAACCTGACAATATTTTTCAACCTGCACGCATGTTTGCTTCGGCAGGTGTAATAAGCATTGTAACCAAAACTCCTGATTTCAGTAATGGAAAAAGTATTGAAGGGCAAGGAACGCTTAAATTTGGTTCATTTGGACTTCTCAGCCCTTCCTTATCTATCAATAAAAAAATAAACAAATACCTTGCTATCAATTTAAATAGCGAATATCTTCTTTCGCAGGGAAATTATCCCTACACCATGTACTATGGAGGTGAGAATGATAGTACTGCCAGAAAAAAGCGTTCACATAGTGATGTCCATTC
>Ga0302165_10000203_pt1 | contig 24312 bp, 19 predicted proteins | sample I_Fen_E3_2_FD_193499 | JGI IMG/M metagenome (GOLD analysis project Ga0302165, IMG submission 193499) | Peat permafrost microbial communities from Stordalen Mire near Abisko, Sweden - I_Fen_E3_2 | ecosystem: Environmental > Terrestrial > Soil > Wetlands > Permafrost | place: Sweden: Abisko...
TTTGCGGAAGCGGCAAATCAGTTTCGCACCACACTACAAATCAGCCCTCAGTATCAGCCCGCTCACTTTCACCTCGGAGTGGCGTATCTCAACTCCGGAGATCTCAGTGGTGCTCAAGAAGAACTGACCACCGCCACGACCATGGATGCTAAAGACGGACGGGCGTTCTACTACCTCGGCGATGTTTATCAAGCTTCAGGCGATAAAGACGCGGCGATGGTGGCGTATGACCAAGCAGCAGATTTGTTGCCTGATTCGCCGGCCGTATTCACTAAACTCGGCCTGGCACTCCAACGAACCACCGATATGGACGGTGCGGCAAAAGCATTTCGGCGCGTAATTGAGCTGGTGCCGAGCGATGCGGAAGCGCACAACAATCTGGGGCTGGTACTTATGCAGCGGGGGGAAGGGGAAGCTGCGGTGAAGGAGTTCCAGAAGGCGTTGGAATTGCGGCCCGGCGATTCAGGCTTCCTCGCGAACCTTGGCATCGCGTATCTGCAACTGTCCGATTTCGACGCGGCGGAAAAAAAAATGAGGGAAGCGATCAAGGTTTCGCCTGAGAACGCGTCCTTTCATTACGACCTCGCATTGACGCTAAAGCTCAAAGACGACCTCACGGCAGCGATTGCGGAAATGCAGAAGTCCATCGAACTCGACCCGAACCTTGTGGACGCTTACTACACTTTTGGAATTACGTTGTGGCAGCAAGGAGAGTTTCCTGAAGCTGTGACGAAACTAAGAAGAGCCATTGAACTGAAGCCGGATTATGCTGAAGCTTTTTACACGCTAGGGACAGTTCTGAAACAAATGAACCAGTTGCCGGATGCGGCAGCCGCGTTGCGTGAAGCCATTCGCTTGCAGTCAACTTTCGCGGGAGCGCACACCACCCTCGCAGCCGTCCTGCGACAGATGGGTGACACATCGGCTGCGGAGTCTGAAGCCCAACTAGGCGACGCGCTGGTCAAACAAAAGATCGGTTTGCAAGGCGCCACCTTCGCAACCAATTCGGGAAAGCGCATGCTCGACGCGGGCGACCTGGATGGCGCGATTTCGCAGTTCCGCACTGCGATTAAGCTCGCACCGAACCTGGCGGTGGCTCATTATCAATTGGCGCTGGCGCTTTCGCGCAAAGGAGAAAAACAGGAAGCGGCCACGGAGCTGGGGCGTGCCAAAGAGCTGGATCCCAAGTTGGTCGGCATTTTTTAAAAGGATTACTGTTTTGAGTCCTCCGAATCGCTATATTTCAGCCAAATCGGTTTTGTAAAGTAAAGTATCATTACTCGTGTCCTCCATCCCTGCCTAACGCTAAACGATTATTGACGGTTTCTTTACAACTCGCTTGACATCAATCGTTTCAGCGATTAGTTTGGCAAAAGTCGAGTCGGGGAAACTCGTTGGTAGTCCCATACCTGACAACACCATAGCTGGAAAATAAAGTGTTAGATCAACTAGTGCATAACTCCGCCGGTGCGATCAATTATTTACCAACTCAATTGGTGTCTCCAATTTCGAATTGCTCTCCTGTTTTCCACTTCAAAAACAGCTATACGGGTTACCAGAAACAAACAGTAGCGGGTAGGGGGGCGGGTCAAACTGCCAATACGCCGCTGCGGAGGATCAAATGAAAAAACGGTGGGTGTTGTCATTAGTAGCGTGCACGGTTCTGGCGCTGGTTTCGACCGCAGCGTACGGTCAGGCCGTGTTCGGAAACATTGTCGGTACCGCAACCGATCCACAAGGCGCGGCAGTCGCGGGTGCGAAGGTCACCGTGACCAGCACAACCAAAGACACGGCGGTCACGGTCACGACTAACGAGTCAGGAAACTATTCGGTCACCCACTTGATCCCGGACATTTATAGGGTCAAGTTCGAAGGTGCCGGTTTCAAGTCGTTCGAGCAGGGGAACGTGCCCGTATCGGCCGACGGTACGCAGCGTGTGGATGTCCAGTTCCAAGTCGGCTCGACCTCAGAAACGATGGAAGTAACTGGCGAACCTCCGCAGTTGCAGACTGACAAGTCTGACATCGCAATTCAGTTCAACAACGCCTACGTCCAGGATTTGCCGGTTCTGAACCGTAACTTTACGCAGTTCGAGTTGATGTCTCCCGGAACGCAGAAGCTGACTGGCTGGAGCCACGCCAATACGGAGAACCCGCAGGCGTCGCAGCAGATTTTCGTCAACGGCCAGCACTTTAGCGGCACCAACTATCAGTTGGATGGTACCGACAACCAGGACCCGATCCTGGGCATCATTGTTATCAACCCGAACCTGGACGCCGTGACGGAAGCCAAGATCGCGTTGCAACAGTATGACGCCGAGATGGGCAAAGCAGTTGCCGGATACGTAACTGCCCAGACCAAGTCGGGTAGCAACGAATTTCACGGCGGCGGTTTCTGGTTCCGTCGCACGGACGCGAATCAGGCGCGCGATCCTTTCACTCAGTATCAGCTGGTCAACGGCCGGTACATTCCGTCCACCAAGTGGCAGGAGTTCGGCGGATCGTTGGGCGGTCCGATCATCAAGAACAAGTTGTTCTTCTTCGGCAATTACCAAGGTCAGCGGTACTCTACGGGTATCACCAACACTTACACGATTCCCACGGCGAAGGTGCAGAGCACTTGTAGCCAAACCACCGGCTTCTGCGATCTGAGCGAGTACCTCGGACAGACCGGCGGTAGTGGGGGTAGCGGATTTCTCCAGGGACAGGTATTCGATCCGAATACTGGCAACTTGGGAGGTTCGGGCAGAACCGCTTTTGCGGGTAACCTGATCCCCAACAGCATGATCTCGCCGCAAGCACGTGCCATCCTGGCATTATTCCCGTCGCCCAACACGACTGGGGGCTCGGGCGGCACCGTTAACAACTACCTGGCAGGTGGCTCTGGTCCTTTCAGCCAGAACGCATTCGATACGCGCATCGATTGGGTTGCGACTCCAACGATGAACGTGTTTGGCCGTTATAGCCAGAGCTTCTTTAGTGTTACTGGCGCCCCTGGTCTTGGACAGGCCGGAGGCGTTGGCTTCGGTTCAGGCGGTCTGGCGGGAAGCTCGGTCATCCACAATTACAGCCTGTCCATCGGAGCCACCAAGACGTTCAGCCAAACCTGGCTGGCCGACTTCCGCTTTGGGTGGTTTAAGTACAACCCGAAGACCCACAAGTATTTTGAAGGTGCTACTCCGATGAACGATATCGGCGTACCCGGCTTGAACATCACAAATCAGGGCGCATTAACAGCTCTCTTTACTTCGGGCCTGCCTGCATTTAACGGCGACGGAACGCTCAGCCCATGGGGCGAAGGCTTGAACGTCGGTCGATGCAACTGCCCGCTGGTTCAGGACGAAAGTCAGTTCCAGGGAGTCACGAACTGGACCAAGATCTGGGGCAACCACTCGTTCAAGTTCGGCGCTGATATTCGCAGCGCCAGCAACCTCCGGGTACCTAGCGACGCCAACCGCACTGGCGTGCTGAACTTCAGCCACCAGGGAACTGCGGATGGCGGCATAGGCGGCCTCGACCTTGCAACCTTCCTATTTGGCAACGTCAGCAGCTTCAATCGCTTCGTCAGCACCTCACTGACTGCGGCAGAGCACCAGTGGCGGTATTTCTTCTACGGACAAGACACCTGGCGCATCACGCCGAAGTTGACGTTGAACTACGGACTGCGCTGGGAAATCTACACGCCTGAGTCTGTTAACGGAAAAGGTAACGGCGGTTTTGCCAATCCCGAGCAGGGAATCATCCGGGTGGCCGGATATGGTCCCTTCAACGACAGCGGCAACATCAGCAACAATTTGGGGGCGTTCGCTCCGCGCTTCGGCCTTGCCTATTCGATGAACGAGAGGACCGTCATCCGCATGGGCTTCGGCATGAGCTACGACATCGGAGTGTTCGGCTCCAACTTCGGACACGCAGTGACGCAAAACTTGCCGGTTCTAGCGAACCAGCAGATTACAGCCTCTACCACGATTCCGGGTGCCTCGGATAACTACATCGCGGCATTTAATCTGGCGCAGGGGCCGGTGGCGAACATATTCCCTGTAGTTCCTGCCTCAGGCGTTCTTCCGTTGGGCGGGCCTCAGGGTAACGTTCAGCCGAGAATGCGTCCCACCAAGCAGGTCCTAGCCGAAGTCACAGCTTACAACGTAGCGTTCCAGCGTCAAGTGACCAACAACATGACTCTCGATATCGCGTATATCGGCAACCTGGGACGCCACGGCTTCAACGGTGATGGATCCGCTTACAACCTGAATCCGCCGAATATTGCGAACTGGGCGGCAACGTATCCGTGCCTCGCCAATCCGAATCTGCCACAGAGTCAGTGCTCCCCGATTATTAGCCAATCGCAGCGCCAGTACTTTAACGGCAGATTTGTCACGCCTTACACCGATGCCAATGGCGTGACCACCAATGTGGTTTGCTGTAACGGCGGCATCATGGGCAACTACTTCGGCAACGATGCCAACTCCAGCTACAACGCCTTGCAGGTCAAAGTGCAGCAGAACATGTCGCATGGACTTCAGTTCATCGCCCACTACACGTGGTCGAGAGCGCTGAACCACAACGGCAATTACTACGCAGTTGACCCGAGAACGGCGTATGGTCCGGATGATCAGAACCGTCCGCAGGTGTTCGTAGCGAACGTTGTGTATCAACTGCCGTTCGGCAAGGGCAAGATGTTCGGCGGGAACGCGAGCACAGCGATGAACGAGGTTATCGGTGGATGGCAGATCACTGGTACCACTAACTACTCGACTGGCCTGCCGTTCACGCCAAGCTACGGCGAATGCAATAACGACCAGGACGTAGGCGTTTGCATTCCGTCGAAGGGTAACTCGGCTCAGTGGTCCATGGGTGGAGGGTCGTTTAACCCGCTTACGCATAGTGTGGTGTACTTTACCCCTATCGCACCTATGAGCCTTCCGAACAGCCCTAACGACCCGAACGTCGGCACGAACTGCTTCCACAGCTATGGAGCGTGGGCCAGGCCGTGCGCAGGAACGTTGGGAAATGCTGGAGTGTTCTCGCTGTACGGTCCACACTCCTTCACGGCCGATATGTCAGTCATGAAGAATTTTCGGCTGACCGAACGCTTTAACTTTGAGTTCCGCATGGATGCCTTCAACGTGTTTAACCACCGGGTGTTGGGCTTCAACGGCAACCAGGGCAATACCTGTATCGATTGCGGCGGCAACGCCGGCTTGGTACAGAACCTGGACGCCAACGTCAACATGCGGCAACTCCAATTCGCTGTTCGCCTGAACTTCTAGTTCAGAGAACAGATCAAACTTGAGGGAGGGAGCTTACCGGCTCCCTCCCGTTTTCACTGGCAAAAGCCAGGAATACGATAGCTCGGTTCGGCTCCCGCTACCCACCGGCGGGAGTTTTTTTTGGTTGTATTAGGCGCGACGGCCATGCTTCACACGCGTGAATCACTTTGAATGAGTCGCCCGGGAAGTCTGCGTTGCGATATGATGACTTTCTGAGTGAAGCCAGGGGGTCAGCCAAGTCGTCGTCATCACGATCACCCACTCGACTTCGAATTGAGGCCAATCTCCCAATGTATAGCCGCACAACCACAATCTGGTTCCTTGGGATTTCGGCGCTGTGCGTCGCCGCAGTTGCGTTCGTCATAACCCAGCCATTCCTTTATCCGGTGGCATTTGCAATCATCTTGGCGGTCGTTTTCTATCCAGTTCATGAACGCATACTCAAGTCGACCAGCAACAAACCAGGAATGGCATCCTTGTTGTCCACGTTGGCCTTGCTGTTTCTGTTCTGCGTGCCGCTGATGATCGTCCTCACGCTGGCGGCGAATGAGGCCATCGCAGCCGCCCAGTACCTGACCCGCAAGAGCGCCGCCGAAGGGGGCTTTACCGGGTTCCTTACCATCATGGCCGACCGCTTGGCGCTTTTGCTGGGGCGCTGGATCGACGTTTCCCGTTACGACATACGGGGTATGGTCTCGTCGCGCGTCCAGCAGGCAGGAATGTGGGCGTTGGGTTCGGGCGCGTTGATTCTGAGCGGGTTCGTCCGCATAGCTTTCAATGCCACGATCATGCTGGTCATCGTCTTCTTCTTGTTTCGCGACGGAACCCGCTGGGTGAGAGGTGCGGCCGGGGCCATACCGCTGTCGCCGATGAACGCGAACCGACTCATGAACAACATATCCGACACGATTGTGGCGAACGTCTACGGGGTTCTCCTGGTGGGCATAGGACAAGGCGTTCTTACCGGGATCGCACTTGCCTTTGTGGGCATCCCGTCGCCGTTGCTTCTGGGGCTGCTGGCCGGAATTGCGTCTGTCATACCCGTGGTAGGACCCAGCCTGGTATGGTTGCCTGCCGGTGTTTATCTGATATTCACCGGCGCAACCTGGAAGGGTATTTTTCTGCTCCTCTGGGGTGCGGTAGCTGTCAGTGCCGTCGATAACGTCCTCCGGCCCTGGGTGGTGAGTGGGAGGGTTGAACTTCACCCTCTCGTACTAATCGTTTTCATCCTGGGAGGGGTCAGCGCTTTTGGATTCCTTGGCCTCTTCCTCGGCCCTGTCATCGCATCGGTACTGGCGGCGCTGTTCGACATGCTTCGGGAGGAAATCTCGAAGGTTGGCGAACCAGTTCCGCAATAGCCCGGCGATGTGAGAATCAAGTCCTGATGGGAGGTGCAACCAGCTCTCCCCCGTATCTGGCGATTGCAACAAATGATGCATTTGCGTCGCAAAAGCCTCTAAATCCCTCGCCGCACCCGAAAATGGTTGACAGAAATTGCCCAGTACGAAATCCTCCGGTAATGGCAGGCAAGCGACCTACGAAGCAGCAAGCACCCCCTTCCGGCAGCCTGGCTGACAAACTCAGGCACTTGAGTCCCAAGCGCCAGGAGATCATCCGTCCCGTACTGGAGAGTCCACGAAACTACGTCCTGTTGAGCGTTCGCGCTCTAGCCGATAGGCTTGGCACGGATCCAGCCACGACGGTTCGCATTGTCCAAGGATTGGGGTTCGCCACCTACAAGGACTTCCAGAGACATCTGCACGACTTATCGGTGGCTTACGCGACGTCCTTGGACACCATGAAAGCCGCTGAGCACGAAGGGAGCGGGCCTGCAGCGTTTGTCCGGGCCGCACTGAATCGGGACATGCAGAATCTGCATGCTCTCAACAACAGCCTCAACGCTGAGAAGGTCTGTGGGCTGGCCAAGCGGTTGTATGAGGCAGACAAGATCCTGCTGCTGGGCGGTGATGCTGCCACATCGCTAGTTCACCATTTGGAATACCACCTGACGGTGATCGGCTTTCCGGTATTTGCGGCCACGACGACTGGCCGGATCAGCCATGTGACCCGGACCGTAAGCAAGAAAGACGTTGTCATTGGCATCAGCTTTCGCCGCGGACTCCGGCAGACAGTCGAAGGCATGCTTGCCGCAAAAAAGCACGGAGCCTATGCGGTTGCGATCACCGACACATTTGTTTCACCTCTCGCCAGAATTGCAGACGAGTGCTTTATTGCATCGGTCGAAACTCCGTCATTTGGTGCGTCTTACGTTGCGCCGATGGCATTGATTGACGCAATCGTCTCCGCAGTGGCCAATCTAAAGCCAAGGCGAATCATGTCGCTGATCCGGCAGGCCGACGAGGAGCAGCGCCGTGGATTCCGCTGGTACACCGCGGAGTATTAAGCTTTAAGCACCACTCTCATCGATGCTGGAACCGAAGGTCACAATACGTCACTGCCACACCATCGCCGAATTTGAGGAAATGGTCGATCTTGAGGTTCGGGTGTGGGACTTCGACGAGCGGGATGTGGTCCCCTCCCAGATGTACGTAGTGGCGGCCAAGGTCGGCGGGCAGGTTGTCGGTGCCTTTGCCGACGAGAAGATGGTTGGTTTTTCGCTTGCTTATCCCGGAATTCGCGACAGCAAGCCGTATCTTCATTCCCACATGGCGGCCGTCTTGCCGCAGTTTCGCGATCTTGGTATCGGACGAATGCTTAAGCTGGCGCAGCGTGACGATGCGCTCGCCCGGGGCATTTCCTTGATCGAGTGGACCTTCGATCCGCTGCAGCCTCGGAATGCGTATTTCAACTTCTGTCGGCTCGGCGTAGTGGCGCGACGTTATCTGATCGACGTGTACGGGCACACCAGCAGTCCGCTCCATGCCGGCCTGCCTACGGACCGTCTGGTAGCCGAGTGGCACCTGAATTCGAAGCGCGTCGCTGACATCCTTGCCGGGCGGCCCCCGGCTATGCCGGATGCCCATGAACGCGTGAGAATCGCCACAGACGATTCATCCGAGAAGGGAATGGTCGAAACTCAGGCGATAGCCCGCCAGGAGTTCCAGAAGTTGTTCGCCGCCCGATATGTCGCCACGTCGTTTGAGCGGGCGGCAGGCGGCGGAACTTACATACTCGAGCCGTCGCTCAACGGTTGATAGAGGTCGCCTTGTAAGCGCTCGCCAATTCCGCTCAATGCTTGGACTGCGTACTCCTGAAAGTGGTGTGATTGCCGATGCGCTTCCAAAGCATCATCATTCAGGTATTGCTCGTAGATGAAGAATCGTCTCGGCTCCGTGCGATGTTCGTGGACAACGTACATGAGGCATCCCGGCTCCTTCCGCGACGCCTCTTCCAGCTTGCGAAAAATCGCAGCGACCTCAGCCTCTTTGCCGGGATTCGCCTTCCAGGTGACCGCCAAAACTACCATGGATTCCACCATCTCGCTTTACGCAGTCTTGCTTACCGAGTTGAGCGCGTCGGAGAAGGCATCGACAAATATCGTCTGTTCGCGGTCGGGTCCGGTCGAAACGATTCCGACCTTCGCGCCAGTCTGCTGCTCGATGAACGCCAAGTAACTCTTTGCTTTTTCCGGAAGCTGATTGTACTGGTCTATTCCGTACGTCTGCGACTGCCAGCCCGGAAGCTCGGTAAAGATCGGTTCAATCTGCTCGAACACCGAGTTCTGCGCCGGAATTTCCTGTGTCTCTTTCCCGTTCACGCGATAGCTGGTGCAGATCGGAATGGTAGCAAGATCGTCGAGCACGTCGAGCTTAGTGACAATCAGCCAGTTGGTTCCGTTAACCATATTCGAATATCGCAGCAGCGGCAGATCAAGCCAACCGGTGCGTCGCGGACGCCCCGTGACAGCGCCGAATTCATTGCCCTTCTTCCGCAGCGCTTCGCCCACTTCGTCTTTCAATTCCGTCGGGAAAGGTCCGCCGCCCACGCGCGTGCAATAAGCCTTGGTCACCCCGGTGACCATCGAGATCGCATTCGGCGGAACTCCCGTGCCCGTCGCGGCTCCGCCCGAAGTAGCGCTTGATGACGTAACGAACGGGTACGTCCCGTGGTCGATGTCGAGCATCGTTCCCTGCGCGCCCTCAAACATCACAGACTCGCCCGCCGCAATCGCGCTGTTTAATAGTAGTGCGGTGTCGGTAACAAATGGTGCTATCCGATCCGACACTTCCGCGTAATCCGCGTACATCTTGTCCGGATCGATGGGCTCGCCGTTAAACAGGGCGTGAACGATCGTGTTCTTCTCGCGACAGGCATTGTCGATATGTTTCTTCAGCAATGGCTTATCGAGCAAGTCCTGCACACGCAGCCCGCTGCGCGCCATCTTGTCGGAATAGGCTGGCCCGATCCCTCGCGAGGTAGTACCGATCTTCACTCTTCCGGGAGCATTCTCTGCCGCCAGTTCGATCATGCGGTGGTAGGGCAGAATTACGTGCGCGCGATTGCTGATGAACAAATTGCCATCGACCTGCACTCCCGTGGCGCGCAGTGCATCCACTTCTTTCATGAAGGCAAACGGGTCGAGCACCACGCCATTGCCAATCACTCCACGGCATCCCTCGCGCAGCACTCCGCACGGAATCAGTTGCAGGATGAACTTTTTGCCTTTAATCGTGACCGTGTGGCCAGCATTGTGGCCGCCCGAATAGCGTGCTACGACCTTGAAACGCTCCGAGAGAACGTCTACGATCTTGCCTTTTCCTTCGTCGCCCCATTGCGCGCCCACTACCACTGCTGTCTTTCCAGGATTCACTTACTACTCCGGTTGTGACGCCACAGACGGCAGATGCCTTCGCCATGGGATCACTGAGATTTGCACACAACTCGCCCGCAGCTTCGAAGAACTATCAGGATGCTGGGAATACTCGCGGGCAGACGGGTTGCGTAACCCCTGATTTTACAGGCCCGCCAGCGCTGGCGCAATGTTCCTCCCGACCGCCGGAAGGGTCGCCCTTTTTGCCGTAAACTAGTCGCTTATGCCGGAACTTCCGGAAGTTGAAACTATCGCCCGCGGTCTCCAAAAGCGCGTCGCCGGAGACGTCATCCAATCGGTTTGGCTCAGCGAAAAGCCGCAGACATTTAAGTCGCAACCAGCGGAAATCGTTCGTGTCCTGGAGCAGGCGCGAATCAAGATGGTCCGCCGTGTCGGAAAGCACATCGTCTTCGACCTCGAGCGCCGTGCCAAAGGCAAGCGCCTAGCCGGTCAACGCGGGCAGTGGATTGTCCACCTCGGCATGACTGGCCGAATGCAAGTTACCTCGCCTGACACTGAGATAGCGCGCCACACTCATGCGATCGTAAAGCTGGCGTCGGGTAACGAAGTGAGGTTTGTGGATCCACGCCGCTTCGGCCGATTGGCAGTCGTCAGCCAAAGTCCCACTAACGAGGGCGGATTCACAGCGGCAGGGGACGAGCCGCTTACTTCAAACGCTGAGCGCTTTATCGAGCTGTTCCGCGGCCGAAAGACTCCCATCAAGAGCGCTTTGCTGAACCAGAAACTACTGAGCGGCGTGGGCAACATCTATGCCGACGAATCGCTGTTCCGGGCCGGAATCCGGCCGCGCCGCCGAGTGGTTTCTCTCACGCGCGAACAATTGCGCAAGCTCCACGCGGCAGTTCAGGAAGTGTTGCACGAGGCCGTAGCCCTGGGCGGATCGTCCATTAGCGACTATGTTGATGCGGACGGCGAAGAGGGCTTTTTCCAATTGCAGCACCGGGTGTACGGTAGAGACGGCGAGCCGTGTCTGGTTTGCCGTACGCCAATCAAACGAGTTGTCATCGCGGGACGAAGCAGTCATTATTGCCCCCGCTGCCAAACGTAGCCTCGGGAACCGTCGCATTTTCGGCAGCAACGAGTCGGCAGTGTAGAGAGGAGCAACGCAAGCAATATGGGTGACTATTCCATTGGAGTCGATCTCGGAGGCACAAACCTCCGCATCGCGGCGGTAGATAGCGATTCGAAACTGTTGGAAAAACTGACGCTGGGCGCAGAAGTTTCTCGCGGTCGCGATTTTGTCATCACCGAGATGTGCAAGGCCATCGAGTCCTTGCGTACGAAGTATCAAAGCTCCGGTACATTGCTGGGTATCGGAATCGGAGTGCCTGGCTTCATCGATATGAAAGCCGGAATGGTCATGGACTCGCCCAATCTGCCGGATTGGAAGAGCTACCCGGTGCGCGACGAGATCGAGCGTTGCCTCAACACTAAGGTCATCCTCGAAAACGATGCTAACTCCGCGGCGATGGGCGAGATGTGGCTCGGTGCGGGACGTCAATTCGAACACATGGCGATGTACACCCTCGGGACCGGCGTGGGCGGCGGCCTCATATTCAATGGGAGCTTGTGGCACGGCATGACGGGCATGGCCGGCGAGTTGGGGCACTTCAATGTTTATGCTGACGGGCACGCGTGCGGCTGCGGAAGCCGCGGTTGTTTGGAACAATACGCTTCCGCCACGGCTGTTGTTCGCATGGCCCGCGAGGCCATTGCGCGGGGCGAATCTACGGAATTGGAAAGCCTCTCGCGCGAGGAAGGTCAGTTCACCTCGCGCTCAATCTACAATCTTGCCGTACAAGGCGAGCCCGCGGCCAAGAGAGTGTTCGAAAACGTGGGACGCGCCTTGGGAATCGGCGTTGGCTCCATGGTGAACGCCCTCAATCTGCCCATTTACGTTATTGGCGGCGGTGTTTCGAGTGCGTGGGACGCATTTGCTCCAGCGATGTTCGAAGAAATGAAGTTCCGTTCGTCAATTTATGCGCTGACCTCTCCCGACCGGATTGGGCACGAAAAGGGCACGATCGTTACCCGTGCGATGCTGGGCAGCGATGCAGGGCTCTATGGCGCAGCTCGACTGCCCATGCTGGAAGGCTTCTCGCAGACCGAGAAGGGAAGACACTGACCGTTGCCAGAGCTTTTACCGCCCGGGTCGGCGACTTTTTGCCGGCGACTTGCGCGGCTTGTGCTCTTGCGGCATGGCGTTCGAATTGCCGCGAGGAGACGATACTGCCGTCTTCAAAGCCGTAACCTCTTGCGCCGTCAGCGCCCGAAACTTGCCCGGCTCAACATCGAGCTCCAGCGGGCCGTAACGAACACGCTTGATCTTTTCGACGTGGTGTTCAATCTGCTCGAACATTCGCCGGATTTGCCGGTTGCGGCCCTCGATCAGCGTGATTTCGTACCAGGGATTGGCGGCATCGCGCACCAGCTTAATTCTCGCTGGAGCGGTTCGCACTGCCGTAGAGCGTCGTCTGCCGGCATCCCCGGTTTGCAGCGCCTCCGGCGATTTCAGGCGTGATCGCTCGGCCGGTAGAAAGATTCCTTCTCTCAGCTTGGCAATGTCCGCTTCAGCCGGTTTGCCACTCACCTTCACCAGGTACGTCTTCGGCACGTGCGATGAGGCGTGCGTAAGCTTCTGCATCAGCGAGCCATCATTCGTAAGCAACAAGAGCCCTTCGCTCAGGTAGTCGAGCCGACCAACCGGAAAGAGCCGTGCCTTGATCCCTTGCACAAGGTCGAGCACCGTCGGTCGCCCTTCCGGATCGCTGACCGTGGCGACGTGGCCTTTGGGCTTGTTCAACAAAACGTAGACGGGGCGTTCCGCGCCGCCCAAGCGTTGGCCGTTGACTTTAATGTTGTCCACATCGGGATCGGCCTTGGTGCCGAGCTCGGTGACGGTCTGGCCGTTGACCGAGACCAACCCAGCAGTAATCAACTCTTCCGCCTTGCGTCTGGAAGCGATTCCTGCGGCGGCCATCAGTTTCTGTAATCGTACGGCGGGCATAAATTCTCACCTTAATCGGGCTCACTTCAATGTTGTCCAACAAACAAGCTGGTTCTGCTTAGTTCACTTGCAGCAGCCATCCACTGCCGCCTCGTACCGTAATGTTCTTGGCCGACTTGAAAACAATCTGACCGGGGCCTGTGCCGCCGATTCCGCTTTCCAGTATCATGTCGTTGCTGCCATAAATTCCGCAGGCGTTGGTTGAGAAGACCCAAAAGGACTGTTCCGACTTGTTCGTTCCGGGCCCGGCGCAGCCTAACTCAGCGTTGGCCATCGGCACCGCCAGGACCCACCCGGGCTGCGGAATCCGTCCGACCACCTGCCCGTTCCACTTCACAACTTTCTGTCCAGTGTAGGCAATCTGCCCGCCGATCTGCGACAGATTCAGGTCCCACACCGAGGTTCCATTGCCGCTGTTGGCATTCGCCGGCTGGCGTGACTGTGCGACCAGTTCCATGGTGGCATAAGCGCGAAGCCCAACGTTGATGTTCACAGGACGCTTATTTACCACGAGCTTATCGAACGTGACGGTGATCTGGTAAGGGTTGCCGTCAGAGGCCGCTGCGACCGCGACCACGTGACCCAGTATCTTCGATTCGCGCTTGATCTTCCCGTGGTCAGGCAGCAGCACGTCTTGCCGCAATTTGGCGGTTATCTCGTCGCCGGGTTTGCTCTTGTCGGAGTCGAAAGTGCCGTCGAGCATGGCTGGCAGGAGAGTGCCGGACGGAAGTTGTTGGCCCCACAGGCATCCACTGGCAAGGAACAGCAGCAAAATGGCGGACAGTCTGCGCATGGAATGATTCAACCACATCGGTCTAACGGCTGCTACACGACTCGGTAAATTCATGGCAGGCCGATCAAGCTTTTTCTTCGGTTGCGGGCGTCGCTTCTGCGTCTTCCACGCCGGAAGTTGACGACTCCGCAACAGCCTCGCTCGTCACCGCCCCCGTATCGACGGGTGCTTCCCGCACTTCAGGCGAGGCTTCCGTAGCATTTGTCGCAGGTTCCGCATCGGGTTGCGAAAACAGGTCTGCCTGCGGATCACCGAGCTTCTCGAACTCCTCCATGCTGGGCAGTTCCTGCACGTTGTTGAGACCGAATCGCAGCAGAAATTCCTTTGTCGTCTTGTACAGGATCGGACGCCCAATGACCTGCTTGCGGCCCGACGTCGTAACCAACTTCCGATCCAGTAAGGTCGCGATGACGCCGGAAGAGTCCACTCCGCGAATCTCGCTGATCTCCGGCACCGTAACCGGTTGCTTGTAGGCAATCACCGCTAGTGTTTCCAGCGCCTGCAACGATAGCCGGACCGGAGGCTTCAAACTCTTGGCAAAGCCCACCACCACGTCATGGTGCTCGGGCTTGGTACCCATGCGATACCCGCCGGCGATTTGCCGCACCTCGACGCCATGGGTGGCGCCCATGTACTCCGAGGTCAGCTCGTCCAGGACGCGGTTCAGGTATGCCTTGACCTGTTTTGACTCGTCTTTCGTGCGCTCCGCCTGCTGTGCTTCGGTCAAGTCGTCGGCTTTCGGCAACTGGCCGTTAGAATCGGTCGGTATCTGCTCGGGCTCTGGATGCGGTTTGGAAGGCGCATCGTCGATTTCAGCGGTGGTGTCGTTGTCCCATTCGTCGTCGGACACAGCGGACTTGCCGTCGGAAATCGTTTCATTAAGAACCAGGCGCGCATCTTCTTCAGCGCGCAATTCAGCGAGTACCGGTTCGCGCAGCAGGGATGCTAGCTGACTAATCGTCACCGGCTCTTCGGTTGCGTAGATGATGGCTTCGACTTTGGCCTTAACACTCATCGGTAATCCGTCGTTTCCGTTCTATTCGAGCTACCGCCAGTCATCCTTGATCACGGAGTCTTCCGTCATCAAATTGTCGAATGCGGTGTGTTTCTTCAAAACGATGTCCCCAAATACATAGTCCTGCCTTGCGAGCACCGCCTGTAAGCGAATCAACTCCAGGATTGCCAAGAAGGCGCATACCAGTGCCGAACGCGAACGCAGACTGCGCAGCAGCGACTTCAGCCGAATTGGCTTTTCCTCCAGCGACAACCGGCGCCGGACATACTCAATCATCTGCGAGACGGTGACATTGTCGTCCGTCACGTCGAATGCAGGCTGGTTGCGCGCCCGGTTCAGGATCTGCTGAAAGGTGCGGACGAGATCAACGACGTCTGCCGCCAGTTCCGGCTCGGCGCCTTCCGCATCGCGAAATTCTTTGAGTGCCGGGTTCGTCCAGACCGCTTCCTCAATCTGTTGCTTTTGCATCAGCATCTGCGCCGCGGTACGAAACCGCTCGTGCTCCAGCAGACGGTTAACGAGTTCCATGCGAGGATCGTCGTCGGCACCCGTCGCATCGGGATCACGCGGCAACAACATCTTCGACTTGATGTGGATCAGCAGCGAAGCGGTGTAGATGAACTCGGCCGCAACGTCTACATCCAGGTGCTTTATGCTCTCGACGTATTGCAGGTACTGGCCCGTGATCGTCGCGATCGGAATGTCATAGATGTCGATGTCCTGCCTGCGGATCAGGTCGAGCAGCAAGTCGAGGGGTCCGTCATACACCTGGCCAACAAAGACCGAGAACGAAGATTCGTTACCTGCCTGCTTGCGAGGGTTCTCGGCAGGCGACGTCGTTGAATTCGCGATTTGTGGCTGATCGGACATCTTTATTTAGTTCTGGCTGTCTGGCGCGGGCGGCTCGTATTCGAACGACAGATGCGCGGCGGCGCGGACTTCTTCCATGGTTGATTCCGCCGCGGCCCGCGCCTTCGCCGAGCCAGCCTCCAGTATGTCCCAAGCGAGCTTGGGATCGGCATCATATTTTGCGCGCCGTTCCTGGATCGGTTGCAGCACATTCCACAAGCTGTCGGCTGCCCACTTCTTGCACTCAATACAGCCAATTCCGGCCGTGCGGCACCCTTCGTACACATTGGCCATGGTCTCCGGCGAGCTGAATATCTTATGCAGGTCGCCCACCGGGCAGGCGTCAGGATTGCCGGGATCGGTGCGCCGGATGCGGGCCGGATCGGTCACCATGGTTTTCAGCTTCGTCCGGAGCGATGCTTCGGGCTCGCTCAGCAAGATCGTGTTGCCGTAAGACTTAGACATCTTGCGGCCGTCTGTGCCCGGCAGCTTCGCAGCGGGCGTCAGGAGAGGCTTGGGCTCGTGGAACACGACCTCGCGCTGGGGATCGGAGCAGCCAGCCTCAAACTTCCGCGGATAGAACTGGTTAAAGCGCCTGGCTACTTCGCGCGTCAACTCTACGTGCGGAACCTGGTCTTCGCCCACCGGCACGAAATTGGCCTGGTACATCAGGATGTCAGCTGATTGCAGGAGCGGATATCCGAGGAAGCCGTAAGTGCTAAGGTCTTTGTCCTTAATATTTTCCCGCTGTTCTTTATAGGTCGGCACACGCTCGAGCCATCCCAGTGGCGTAATCATGCTGAACAGCAGGTGAAGTTCAGCGTGTTGGGGGACGTGCGACTGGATAAATAGCGTGCTTTGTTCAGGATCCAGCCCAGCCGCCAGGTAATCAATCATTACTTCCAGGGAATTCTGCTTGATCGACCGAGTGTCGGCGTAATCGGTTGTCAGTGCGTGCCAGTCTGCGATGAAAAAGAAGCAGTCGTAATCTTTCTGGAGGTTGACCCAATTGCGCAGGGCGCCAACGTAGTTGCCGAGGTGCAACTTGCCGGTCGGACGCATGCCGCTAAGAATGCGACCTTTTTTCAATGACTTAGGATCGGGCATCAGAATCGTGAAAGTACGCTCAACAATGCGTTGAAGAAAGCCAGAAACGGAGCCGAGATGCTGCCAACCACCGAGCAGCCCACCATGGGCAGGACAAACATAACAATCACAAGGCCAAAATACCCAACGCGATCGTAAACCTTCAGCGTCTCATACGGCAGGAAGTGGCGTATGACGTGGCTTCCATCCAGGGGAGGCAACGGGATCAAGTTGAAAACAGCAAGGATAACGTTAATGTACATGGCCATGTAGAACATGCTTGCGAGCGGAGAAGCGACGTCAACTCCGCGCAAGGTGGGAGCGAATGAGCTGCCCGTTCCGCGCAAGATAAATGCCAGGCAAATAATTGATACTAAGGCGGTTAAAAGATTGCTGACGGGGCCGGCGACGGCGGTAAGAATGTCGTCGCGGACGACGTTCTTGAAGTTCCGGCTGTCCACCGGTGTGGGCTTGGCGTAACCGAATGGCGGGAAACCCGCGAGGATGAGCATGGCAGGAAGGAGAATCGTGCCGAACATGTCGATATGTACTATTGGATTCAGCGAGATACGGCCGAGCATCTTCGCCGTCGGATCGCCTAGTCGATTGGCCATCCAAGCGTGAGCCGATTCGTGGACGCTGATGGCGAACAGCAGCACCACAATCTCGAAAAAGATGGTAACGGCATCTCGTTGCATTGCAATGTAACCTCGATAGTACCATGAGGTTAGACGGTGCTCGCCGAGGTCTCAAGCCAGAGGATCTGTGGATTTCGTTGGTGGAGTTTGCGGATGTGCTCAATGCCGAATCGCGATTGACTGGCTGTATGAGTAGTGTATAACACGATAACAAAACAGAAATCACGACTGTTTAGAATCAATATTTTAGGCGTAAATTGTTCGCATGTCATTGATTCGTAAACTAGTTATACGTATCCATGTCTGCCCGTTGGACTTAGCGCCCATTTTTGGGGGGCAAGTGGCCCTTTCAGAGAGTGTTACGAAACGATGAACGCCGCTTTTACCCCGTCCTGACGGCCGGGGCTAACAGCACGTCGCCGCTACGCGGCTGAAGGGAGCACACCCATCACTATTGCTTTGGTCCACCGTGGAGATCGCTATCGCAGTTTCGTGACGGGATGTTCAGCCCGGCTCGTGGAATTTTCAAAGAGCATGATTGCCGCGCGCACTAGGCGCGCAGGGACCGGAGACACAAATCCCTTGGCCCCATAGATGAAGTTGTAAGCGCTGTGCGGAGACTTCGCCAGAAAATTCGGTAGAGCAAAAAAACTAAAGTAACCAGGGCGAAGCAACCATCTGACACGAAAGTAACATCGAATACCAGAGCAATTTAGAAAACGGTGTACCCGGGTGGCGGCAGGGTGTGCCGCCGGCTGAAGCCGGCTCACCATGATGTGGGGGCCTGGACGCCGAGCTAAAGCTCGGCTCTACCTTCGGCTACTGCAGCTTGGCTTGAGCCGGTGCAGCAGGAATTGGTTCAACTCGGGGGCTTTCCAGTGGACCCGAGACGCTGTACGACGGTCCGGAAGCCTGCTCCAATTTCAAATTCAGGGACCGGTCGAAACCGAGAGAGCCGCTCACCGTGAAGATAGCGGCAGTGGTCTTGAGCTGGCAGTCCTGGCACAACAGGGTCTTTTTCTGAAGGATTATTTTTCCTTCAAAATTGGAAAAGGCCAGTGGAGTGGCTTGCCCTGTGAGCGTCATGTGACGCAGGGTTCCGGTCGTCCATTGGAAGGCGGCGGAACCCGAAGCGGAATCGCGGAGGGCGTCTGCGTTCGAACCTACGAGGCCAAGGGTGTACTGGCCGGACAGAATCCCGTTGGCCCAGGGATCATGCATTAAGGTGGCAAGCTGTACCATGGCAATTTTGTTGACTGAACCGGAGCCGAAGTATTTTGGCGGTTTCGCGGTAAAGTCGATGTCCCAATTACCGGAGTGGTGGCCTCCCAGCAGGTCGGCCGAGAGATCTTTCAGGCTGAGGGCGCCGTTATTAAGCTCCACGGTGGAGGTGAAATTTGAGGCGACGAGATCCGCTATTGTGAAATGGGCGATGGCCAGGCGACCCTTGGCGTGAAGCTGCAACAATGCGTTCGGGTTCTCCTGACCGGTCGCCTGGAGGCGATACCACGGACGGGTCTGAGTTGCTGGATTCAGCAACTGGTTGATCTGGGACAGGCTTACTTCAGGGCTGTGCAAGTCGAACTGAACAACACAGGACGCAGGATCAGAACATCGCAAGGGGAAGTCAGCGGAACCGCTTATCGAAGCGCCGTCTTTGAACGATGCTGAGAATGAAGCGATAGAGGCCGACTGCTGTGCCAGGTTTACGACGGCCGAGGCGACATGCAGGGGCTCAAATACACCTTGCAGCTCGACCGTGATGTCGTGGAATTGCATCTTGCCTGTGGCCGCAGGTAAGGCGAAGCCAGCCCACGTGCCAGCGATATTAAAATCAACCTGAGCGGGGCCGGCTGCTCCGATGGCGGGAGCGCCGATTCCCATGGAGCGCCCAATGCTCAGCAATCTTGCGAGTTCGGCTGCGCCGGCAAGATCGATGCGGTATTTATTGAGGTCGAAGAAGGCCTTTGCGACGGCGGGTGATGGCGATCCGAGGGGGAAGGCAAAAGGCTTGATAATTACGCGCATCGAAGACTCAGCGGTCGCTGGAAGCGGGGCCTTGGCGCGTCGCTGCGGCCTAGTGCGGGCAGAACCGCCGGGAGCTTCAACAATGGCGTATTCCAGAGGGCCTAGTTCGAGGTCGGGTTTCAAGGCCTTCGACAGCAGAGTGAATTGGGTCGTTCTGCCTCCGCCCGACCAAACCGGCGTTTCGCCGAGTGACCTGCGCACGGTAAATACAGCATCGGCGCTGCCAGTGGCTGTGAGGTCTTCGGGGAGGTCTTTCTTCGTGTGCCGTGCGAGCGCTACCAGGCGGTCGAGCGGCACCTGGTCTGCCGTCACGCCAAGGTCAAAAGCTTGAGCGTGGAAGCCGATGACGTCGCCGCGGAGTTGCAGCGTTCCTGCTTTTACCGGGGACTGGCACTGGATGCCTCGGGCCGAGTCATCGATGGACGAGTATGTTGCGGTGCAATGCACGCTGAGGCGAAGCGCCTCGCCAAGGACGATATCAAACCGCCGAAAATCGTCGGCTGTTGCGTCGAGGGTGACCGCCAGGGCCGAGGGTGTACCGGCCAGCGTTGCGGTTGACGCGATGGAGCCCCGCCAGCCCCGGTCGCGTCCGTAAATCAGCGCAGTAAGCTGGCCAAGCTGGCCTTTGGCAAAGGTGGCTTTGAGGTTCACCGGTGTTTCGCGCAGACTGGGCGCACGCTGAAACCGGCCTTCCATACGGAACAAACCGGTGTCGCCCACTGGAACATCGGCGCGTACTGGGCGGGCTTCGAGTCGCATTCTCCATTCGTTTTCTGACTCCAGCCAGAACGCAAAGTCCGCATCGGCAAAGGCGAAGGCTTTTTTCACCTGCCCTATCTTGAAGTTAATGCGTCCGCCGGTTGACTCGACGTAGGGGAAGCGAGTCCTGTATTCGGGCCGAGCTTCAGCTGTTGGTGCAGGTCGAACCTGTGATGTGCGTCCCACGAGTTCTTCGAGGTTCCAATGGCCGTCATCGCGGCGTACCAGGTTCAAGCTGGGGTTATCCAGCGCGAGTGTGCCAATCTCCAAGCGTCCTCGCCAGAGCGAACTCAGACGGAGGTACGCTGTTACTTTGTCGGAGCGAAGCAGGGGTTCGGGGCCGAACGATGGATCGTCAGCGACCACGAACCCAGACAAGATCAGTCCGGGACGAGGCATGAGCTGGAGCTCGATGTTCGAGACGGTTACGGTGCGTCCGAGGGCAGCACCGATGGAAGCTGCGGCCTGGCTGCGGAATCGGTTGACGTTCAGGTAAGGGGGAAGAAAGATGGCGAGCAAGATGACCACGAGTACGATCAGGACCCACGTGGACCGCCGTGAGATGCGCCGAGGCATCAGCGCACCACGTGGAACATGCGGGACCAACGGGTCTGGTCGAAGAAGTGAATCACGATCGTGCCCAGATACTGGAGGCGCTCCCCGATGCTGGTGCGAGTGTACTCATCGCGCGGCTGCTGGAACGACCAGTAGATGAACATGGGGCGTCCGATGATGTTTTCGTAGGGCACAAATCCCCAGTAGCGGCTGTCGAGACTGACGTCGCGATTGTCGCCCATAGCAAAAATGCTATCTGGGGGAACCACCAGCTCGCCATTCTGGACATGAGATGCAAGCGCGTCGCGCCAGGCTGGGTTCAAGCCATCGTAATCGGTTGGAGGCACGGCCGGGAAGTTATCGCGGTAGCCATTGTAGGTTCCATTGCGAACGACAAAGGGAGGTTCGAGGCGTTCGCCGTTACGAGTAACGACGCCATCCTCGAGCTTGATGCGGTCGCCCGGCACTCCGATGACCCGCTTTACAACAAACAGGCCGGGTTCGGCGGGAGAAACGAAGACAAATATATCGTCATGCTTCGGGTGGCGATAGGGGACCAGAGGACCAGCCCACTTGGCACCGGGAGCCAGTACCATGCGATCGACAAAGACGTGATCGCCGATCAGCAAGGTATTTTCCATGGAACTGGAAGGGATGACAAAGGCTTGAAGAGCAAAGGTGATAATAAAGAGGCCGGTGACCAACACGGCAGCGATCGAGGCGATGAATTCCGGAGTTGTCTCCTTGGGTTTCTTTGCCACGCCATCGTGTTCGGGCTCAACGGCCACGTCATTACCGGCTTTCTGCTTAGCTCCCAAGTTACGCATCTCCTTGACGCGATCGATCAAACTGCGCTAGTTCGGAACCCGGAACATACGGTTCCAACGCAGATTCCTGAACGAATGAATGGCACTATATGCCAGAGTCGAAAGTTTACCAGACCCAGAAGGATCGCCCGATTCGAGAGGTGTCTGATCCATGGACCAATAAATGACTAAGGGGCGTCCAACGACGTTTTCGACAGGGACCAAACCCCAGTAACGGGAGTCGTAGCTATCGTCGCGGTTGTCGCCAAGAACGAAGTAGTGGCCTTCCGGAACGATAAGCTGTCCGTCTTGTGTGAGCTTTTGGGCCTGGATGAACCATTTGGAAGCGATGCGATCGGTGAAGAAGCCACCATTCGGAAACTCATCGCGAAAACGGTCATGCGCGGCCCAGTTGAAAGTGGCGAACTCCTCGGGTTGCTTCACCCAATTTACATAGACGTGCTTGTTTACGAGGCGAATGTGATCTCCGGGTACGCCGATCACCCTCTTGACGAAGTGTTGTTGCGGATTCACGGGGTAGCGGAAGACGATGATTTCCTGACGTCTAATGGGACGGTAGGGAAGCAGCCAACTGAAGAGGCCGGGTTTGGCATAGTGAGCCTTATCGACCAGCAAGTAGTCGCCGATGAGAAGCGTTTTTTCCATCGACTCAGAGGGAATCTGGAATGCCTGCACGGCAAAAGTAATCAGGAAGACCGCGATGACAATCGTCGCGGCCAGCGACTGCAATGTGCTCATGGTGTCGGAGTCAGCAGCATCAGTGCTAGCTACCGCCGCCAGGCGCGCCGTCGGCAATATTGCGGTTTCGCGATCCACAGAAACTTCGCTCACTGCTATTCTACTGCTCCGGATTTCGTGGCAGAAGCGTCCGGATGGGCTTCGGATGTATTAAGGTACTCCCACGCCTGGCGCGCGGCTCGTTGCTCGGCCCGCTTTTTTGTACTGGCTTCGGCACGGGTAACGAACATCTCGCCGCCACTGAGAGGCGCGGCAATGCTTACCTGGACGGTGAACACTTTGCGATGGTCGGGCCCTTCTTCTTTTACGACCGAATAGAGAGGGTGGGGGCGTCCGGTGGCGTGAACCATCTCCTGGAGCGCCGATTTGTAGTCAGTGACGGGAAGGGAGCCAGCGCCGCGATTGTTCAATTCTTCGAGCGCGGGTTCGAGCACGACGTTGACGATCAGACGGTGGGCGGGCTCGAGGCCTGAATCGAGAAACAGGGCAGCAATGAGGGCTTCCAACGCATTGACCAGGAGCGCATTCTTGGTGCGTCCGCCACTCTTTTCTTCGCCCTTTCCAAAGCGCAGAAACTTGCCGATTTCCAGTTGGCGGGCGGGGCGAATCAGAGCACGAGCGCTCACGATGTGGGCGCGCAGCTTGGAAAGGTCGCCTTCGGTATACGCGGGAAAGCGGCGGAACAGTTCCTGGCTGACGACGAAAGAAAGCACCGCGTCACCTAGAAACTCCAATTGCTCGTTGTCTTGAATTGCATCGGAAGACAACTGGGAGCCGGCTGCGGACTCGGCCTCGCGGGCGAAAGAAGAGTGAGTCAGCGCCTGATCGAGCAGGGCGCGGCGCTGAAAGTGGTGCCCAAGAGCATCCTCGAGCGCCGACGGGTCAGTGGGATGAGACTTCATGGAAGCGATTTGCCAGCCACCCGACCTAGTGAGGTTGTGCGGTTGGCGCTGCAGAAGGTGCCTTCTCAGTTATTAGCTTCTGCAATCTGTCCTGTTGCTGTTTGGCAAGATTTTTCTCAGCACTCCCCTCGGGAGCGTATTGCACCGCCTTGTTGGCGGAGTCGAGAGCCTGAGGATACTTGCCCTGATTGTCTTGCGCCACCGAAAGCCGTAAGTAAACCACTGCATCTGGCTGAGACTTCATCAAATCAGCGGCTTGTTGAAAATTCTGCTCGGCAGCTGCGTAATCCTTCTTGTTCATCGCGATCACGCCGAGGGAGTCATACGAGATGGAGCGGAGATTCGCTTTGGCGGCCGCCACGCTTTCGGGCGGAATGCCGGGGGGAATCTGGAGACCTGTGTCGACGTTATCCAATCCAGCCTTTGCGTCTTTGCCTGCTTCGGCGTAACGGGAGTCGCGGTCCATGTCATTCTCGCGCGTGTCCATTACCAATGCGGACGCGACGGCGACGAGTGGGACAGGATTAGTGGGATTCAGTTCGATGGCTTTGCGTCCGGTGGCAATGACCTTGGCAGAATTGTTTTGCTGCTGATAGATGCTCATGGTCCTCACGTAGAGCAGCTCTTTGAGCTCGCTGTTGGGGAACTTCTGAGCAAACTCGTCGGCGGCAGCTTCCATCTGGGCCGCGTCGGTTTTAGACGCCGCTGCGTTGTAGGCGTCGAATTCTTCTTTCGTCTTAGCCTGCGGCTGACGCGCGGCAGCGGCAGGGGCTGCCGGAGTGCTCGCTGAAGCCGCCGGAGGGGGTGCCTGGGTCGTGGCGGTTTGTGCGAGGGATGCAGTCGCGGTGAGCAAGAGAGCGAGGAACGTATAAGTCCGAATCATGATTTGTCCTTTTTGCAGGAGATGGCGGCGTGCCGATCCATACAGCTCCTATCTTAATTAAGATTTGGGCGGCTGTGACGCTTCCGGCGGTTCATAGGGTGACTGTACCCCTTTTTCAGCAGCCGTCTTGGCATCCGCGGAGATATCAGGCGCGCTCAGTGCTGCTTTGTA
>Ga0302165_10000204_pt1 | contig 24238 bp, 23 predicted proteins | sample I_Fen_E3_2_FD_193499 | JGI IMG/M metagenome (GOLD analysis project Ga0302165, IMG submission 193499) | Peat permafrost microbial communities from Stordalen Mire near Abisko, Sweden - I_Fen_E3_2 | ecosystem: Environmental > Terrestrial > Soil > Wetlands > Permafrost | place: Sweden: Abisko...
GGCGTGTATGCCTATTGAATATTATCGGTATTTTTTCTTCCGAAATGCCGAGTCCGTTGTCTTTAATCGATACGATAATCCATTGATCTGTTTTTCGGATGGTGATGGTAATGAGTACTTGATTGTACGAATATTTGATGGCATTGTCAATCAGGTTGGCAAAACATTGTGTTAGCAGATTCAAATCCCCGATTACCGATGTTTCGTTATGTTCGCAGAATACTTCTATTTCTACTTGTTTGCAGTTGCAATTTCCTAACCGATCTTTTAAATTGTCAAACAATTCATTCAGGTTAAACAATTCGCAGTTTAATTTCAATAATCCTTCTTCTTCTTTAGTAAGAGCCACAATCATATTGATGGTCGCATTCATTTCCACAGTGGCATTTATGGATCTATTGAGGAGTGTTTTCCGCTGCGTATTATCGTTGTAATGTGTAGGTCTATTCAGACAGTCCAGATTGAACATTAAGCTGGATACGGGGCGTTTCAGTTCGTGAGCTATAGTTCCTAAAAATTCATTTTTAAATTTGTCCAGCTGTTTTTGTTTGATTAAGATTCCAACCAAAAATCGGAAGCTTAGTAAACAAATGATGGATAACAGGCATGAAATAATTAATATTATTCCCATCCTATTAATGAATAAACCGAAAGGATTGATCAGTACCAATTGGAGTAACTGATGTTTTTCGGTATTAATAAGCAAGGGCCTGGATGAAATCCGAAAAAAGATGGTTTTATCGTTTTTATCGGATTGTTTTAATACTTTCCCGTTTGTGGAATTGATGATGTTAATCCGAAATTTCGAATTAATATTTATGGCCTGTAGCATTATAGCAACTACACTGTCGAGCTTATACAGGTTTAATGGTACTGACTTATTGACCGCATTATTTATTTTTAAATCTATCGGTTCCGTCATACTATCGGAATAATTGATTCTCTGATTAGAACTGTATTGTTGGGTGTTTTGTAAAGTAAGTGGGAGTGGAGTGACATGGTAATCCCCGCCGGTCAGGTATTTAAATTGCTTATGCCTGCGATTTAAATCTTTCCGAAAAGCTTCTTCCAAAATTGCATTCGATTCACGAGCTAAAGACTTACGGGTAGTCTGAAAATGGTTAATCAACAGATAGATTTGCGTTGCAAATATCAGAAAAAGGCAAACAGCTACAATATGAGTTATACGTACAGGGGTCATTTTTTTTATGTATCAGTTATTCCCGGTCGCGGTTATAGTTGGTTATTGCGTCCCAAAATTAATAAAAAAAAATTGGTTAATTACAATTCCTGTGAAGATTAATATGATTTTGTTCGAAATAAATAAATATTAATAAGTTTTTGTTGACTATATTTGTATGAATTATGAGAACTTCGTGATTGCTTTGGTAGTAATTCGTGAGAACTTATTTCGACGAAATTGCATAATATTGCATTTCTAAAATTCACTTAAATCAAGTCGGTGGACATACTTGATACGAGACGCTGTCAATCTCCGCTGTAGCATATTCAAAGAAGCTTTTGTGCTTCATGAAGGGTTGACAAATGGCTCGTTTGAAGGTATTCAATTTTTTATTTCAAAACTATAATTGATTATTAATTTTTAATTTCTTATTAACATGGAACAAAATCTTATTTCAGCAACTTTATCGGCTGCAGATGCTGCCGAAGTGCAACAAAGTTTAACGGCAGCAAAGCTTAAGATGCCTTTTTTATCTACTCTGCAAAATGCCGAAGTCAACTCTGTCTTTAAACCGGGAAATACTTATGTCCCTTTTATCGATCGGATTTATGAGGTTTTCGAAACTCACCCTGAGATTCTTCCTCCTGTTTTCAATAAAGAGGAATTTGTGCGGGATTACAAGCTTTTTAAAGCTATTGGACCTATTTACAGTCAACTTTTAGAGTTGATGGAAGGTGTAAAAAAAACATATATGGCAGTAGGTAGCGATACGCTGGTAGGTTCACTCGACATATATTCGGCCGTAAAGCAGAATAAAAATAAAATACCTGGTATGAGTGCTACCGGCGACGAACTGGGAGAGTTTTTTAAACGTACCCGGGAAAAAAAGGATCCTGAAAGCGATACCGAAAAAAAATAATACATTCATTCATACTAAGAGCTCGCAGGAGTGCGATGCTCTTAGTATGATTTAGCTATCATTCGGGCATTTCAACTTATCTTTTAGCCTCGTTACCGGCTGCATTCCTAAGCTTCATCCCTCATTTTGTGATTTACAGACAATAATATGTTTTGGAGTCATATTAATAGGTGTTTGACTGATAATAATATGACTCAAAGCCATATTAATATATGATTAGGTGATAATAATATAACTCAAAGCCATATTAATAGGTGATTAGGTGATAATGATATGACTCGAAGTCATAATAATAGGTGTTTGACTGATAATAGTATGACTCGAAGTCATAATAATAGGTGTTTGACTGATAATAGTATGACTCAAAGCCATATTAATAGGTGTTTGACTGATAATAGTATGACTCAAAGCTATATTAATAGGTGTTTGACTGATAATAGTATGACTCAAAGCCATATTAATAGGTGTTTGACTGATAATAATATGACTCAAAGCCATATTGATATGTGATTAGGTGATAATGATATGTCCCGGAGTCATATTAATAGCTGTTTGACTGATAATAATATGATCCAGAGCCATATTATTATGTGATAATGATGTGACTTGAAGGCATATCATTATATTGGAGACTCAGTAATGAGCAATTAAGAAGCGTTTAGAGATGGAAAAGAACTATTTTTCCGGGATATAAAATAATTTAATAGATAATTTTTTAGGTAATATTGCCTGACAATAACAGATAAACTTGATGTCTATTTACGAAAAAGAAATCGCAACTGTATGTAATGAAAATGATGAGGATTCCGACCTCACGATAGAAATTGATTCTGAAATTCTAAAAAAAACGATTCATTGCACTGCAAATTTTAAATGCTTGGGAAAAGAAGACAGCTGCCCTTGCTTAACTGCTACTGTAACGCGCTGTGTAGACTCAAAAATCCTCTTTGTAAAATGTTCCAATGCTATGTGTATGTACCATATGAGCTTCGGAAACACAACCATTTGCAATTGTCCTACCCGAATGGCAATATACAAGAAATATAAAAAGTGAGAACAGTTTAACTGTAACCCGTTTTTTCAGTGGAAACAGAAAATATGCGAAATACGGTATATAACGGGTATTAATCAGATGTTAAACTAAAAGGTCCTCCAATATAACTTTTCAAAGTTATATTGGAGGACCTTTTTTATTGTTTTTTGAATCCTACTCGATATTTTCGTCGATGAGATTAATTTTTTGTTCTATCAATTTACTTTCTTCTTTCAAAGCTTCAATTTTACGTTCCATTTCCTGAATTAATCCACCACCTTTTTTCGATGATGAAGAGAAAAATCCGATATTGTTCTCGTAGGTGGCTATTTCCGATTTCAGGTGTTCGTAAGTACGCATCAGTTTTTCGCGTTCACGATACAGCTTATTTTCGCCCTTTGAGCTCATGTCTTTCAAATTGTTGCGGAATGAGTCCATCCGACGATCCGAAGCATCAATATTCAGTACCTCAAATTGTTTATCTACTGCATCACGGTACTCTTTATAGATTTTATCTTTTTCTTTGAAAGGAACGTGGCCTGTGGCATTCCATTCGGCCATAATGGCACGCAAAGCAGAAAGCGATTCACTTGGATTATCCGTTTTTTCAAAAGCTGTAATTTGGGCAATCAGTTCTTTTTTCTTAATCAGATTTTCTGCTTCTGAAGTTCGTTGACCGGATGTACTTTTATTTTTTTGTTCGAAGAAATAATCACAAGCCGAAATAAAGCGTTTCCAAAGTTCGTCGGATTCTTTTTTCGGAACGAAACCAATGCTTTTCCATTCTTTTTGAAGCTGAATCAGTTTACTACTGGTTTCTTTCCAGTCTGTACTGTCTTTAAGCTCTTCAGCTTTTTCGCATAAGGCTCTTTTCTTTTCTGCGTTTTGAGCTAATTCAGTTTTGCTTGCTTTGTAAAACTCGGCTTTAGCTGTGAAAAAAGCATCGCAGGCCCTACGGTAACGATCAAATAATTTCTGATTTACCTTGCGCGGAGCATACCCGATTGATTTCCATTCTTCTTGCCATGCTAATACGGTTTTAGTTCCATCGTCCCAGGCTTTATAGCTCTTGAATTCGCTGAAATCGAAAGCTTCAACTGCTTCACATAAAACTTTTTTGGTTTCGTAGTTTTCTTCTTCCACTTTGCGGATATCATCAAAATACGACTGATGCTTTTTGTTGATAGCAGTGGATGCTTCCTTGAATCTATTCCATGTTTGTTCACGTAGTTCACGTGCTACCGGGCCTAATTCATGCCATTCTTCGTGTAGTTTTTGAAGTTGTTGAAAAGCCGAAATGACATCGTCTTCATTGACCAGTTTTTCTGCGGCTTCGCAAAGTGAGTTTTTCAATTCGAGATTCTTCTTGAAATCGTACTCCCGAAGTTCATTATTTATTTTTATCAGATCCCAGAATGATTCCTGATAAAGATTATATTGTTTCCACAATTCGGTCGAAGCACTTGCCGGTACATGGCCAATGCTTTTCCATTTTTGTTGTAAAGCCCGGAACTCGTTGATGTGGACTGAAACATCATCATTGCTATCGACCAATGCTTTCATTTGTCCCAATATATGTTGTTTCTGAAGCAGATTGGTTTCTTTGTCTTTCTCAATCTGAGCCATCAGAGATGCTTTCTTGATGCGAAACTCGTTTAATAGTGATTTGAATCTTTCTTCTAATTCATCTTTTGGAGCCAGAAAGTCAAGTTCTTCACCACCGTCTTCCATAAAGGCTTTTTTCAGTTCCTCTACTTCTATTTTGATTCTCTTGTAAAATAATTGTTTGATGATTTCCACGTCATCCTTAACACTATCCACTTCTTGACCGATAAGCACTTTGAGTGCGTCAACCAGTTCTGCATTTGTGTCTGCGCTGTAATCGTGTTTAGAAGGTTTCACTTCTACAGCGGCTGTTTCCAGGCTAGTTTCGGCTATTTCATTTGATGCTATTAATTCAACTGTTTCCGAAACAGCTGCAACAATCTCCGGTACTTCTGTTACTTCCGTAGTTTCGATTATTTCTGCTTCTTTTGTAAGTTCAGTATTTTCGCTTGGAACGATTTCGGGATCCTTGTCTAAATCAAGTGGGTTCATTTTTCAATATTTGTTTTAGTGACTTTTGTATCGTATTATTACAAGAAATCTAATAGTACAACTGCAAAAAAAATTCAGAGACAAAAATAGGGCTATTTTTTTAAATAATGTTATTACTCTTCAAAAAATCTTGCTATTAAAGTGGCTTTACTGCAAATTTAATCTGTTTTAGATTGTATTTCGGTGCGCAATATACGTATTTGCTTGTTGCGATGGATTAATTTGGATATCGTTAATACTTACGTGAGCAGGTCGTGTGACGATAAACTCCACCGTATCGGCAATATCCTCAGCATTCAACGGCGTAAGTCCTGCATATACTGCTTTTGCTTTTTCCTCATCACCGTGGTAACGGATAATAGAAAATTCAGTCTCGGCCATTCCCGGCGATACGGAACTCACTTTTATACCATATTTTACCAAATCAATGCGTAACCCTTTAGTAATAGCGTTCACGGCATGTTTAGTTGCGCAATAAACGCTGCCGCTTGGGTACACTTCTATACCGGCAATAGATGAAAGGTTGATGATATGTCCCGACTTTTGTTGTATCATTCCCGGAACTATCAGCTTTGTTATATAAAGTAATCCTTTTACATTAGTGTCAATCATTTGATCAAAATCGGCCAAATCACTATCCTGAAACGGCGAAGCTCCGGCAGCAAGACCTGCATTGTTGATTAATAAATCTATTTGTTTAAAATCAGCAGGTAATGATTGAATAGCTTTTGTGCAGGCATCGTTGCTGCGGACGTCAAAACAAAGTGGCAACACTCTAATAGAAGCGTTATCCAGCAATTCTTTTGTCAGTGCCTCCAGACGTTCAGTCCGCCGACCGGTGATGATAAGATTATATCCTAATCCGGCTAAACGCAGTGCTATTGAACGTCCGAAACCCGATGTTGCTCCAGTGATTAATGCGGTTTTCATATAAAAATATATTGATTTTAATGAATTATTCAACTACTAAGTAGTTACAAGTAAATAGTTACAAGACTATTTATCTGTATTTTACTTTCAGAAAACATATCATCAAACATTATTACTTACTTAAGTACGCTCAAGCTAAAGGTTACTCTTCTTGTCCTTTTACGTATTTAAGATTATGACCCATGCGGGTTTTCTTGGTCTGCATATAAAATGCATTGTATTTATTCGGCTCAATTTCAAGAGGCACATTTTCAACGATAGATAAACCGTAAGCTTCCAGGCCAATTCGTTTTACCGGATTGTTTGACATCAAGCGGAATTTTGTAACGCCAATCTCACGCAATATTTGTGCTCCTACGCCGTAATCGCGTTCATCGGCATTAAATCCCAGATGAAGATTAGCATCAACAGTATCCATACCTTCTTCCTGCAGTTTGTAAGCTCTCATTTTATTCATCAATCCGATTCCACGACCTTCCTGATTCATATAAACAATTACGCCTTTTCCTTCTTTTTCTATTAGTTGCATGGCTTTATGAAGCTGGTCACCACATTCGCACCGCAATGATCCGAAAATGTCACCTGTAATGCAAGAAGAGTGAACCCGTACAAGAATAGGTTCGTCCTTTTGCCATTCTCCTTTTATAAGTGCCACGTGTTCCATGCCGTTTGAGAGTTGGCGGAAAGGGATTAGCTTGAAATCTCCGTATTTAGTTGGCATGTTTACCTTTTCTCCCATCTCTACCAATGATTCCGTTTTTAGTCGGTAGGCAATCAAGTCTTTGATGGTAATTATTTTCAGATCGAACTTATCGGCTATTTCCATCAATTGCGGCATGCGCGCCATGGTACCATCTTCATTCATTATTTCGATTAATGTACCTGCGGGATATAAACCTGCCAGTCGTGCTAAATCTACTGCAGCTTCGGTATGCCCTGCACGACGTAAAACGCCTTTATTTTTAGCCCGAAGTGGAAATATATGTCCGGGACGTCCGAACGTGTCAGGTTGCGAAAGTGGATTGGCTAAAGCGCGCAATGTGGCTGCACGATCTGCTGCCGAAACTCCCGTTGTGCAGCCTTCCAATAAGTCTACACTTACAGTGAAAGGAGTTGAATGCATGGATGTGTTTTTGTCGACTTGCATGTCAAGTTCCAGTTCATCGCAACGTTCTTCGGAAAGAGGTGCACAAACCACTCCACGTCCATGTGTCACCATGAAGTTAACCATATCAGCTGTTACTTTTTCAGCAGCACAAATAAAATCACCTTCATTTTCGCGATCTTCGTCATCTACTACAATTATAAATTTTCCGTCTCTAATGTCAATAAGAGCTTCGTCGATAGTATTTAGTGTTGATTTCATTTTAATCAATTAGTTTTATTATTTTTTCTGGAAATAAATCTTGTTTTTAGTTTGTTCCATATTTTGATATACTGTGCCGTATTGACTATTGTTGCGTCAATCACCGCTTTGTAAGTCAGAAAGATTCCGATTGGGAGCAATACGAATGAGCTAAGCCACATACCTTGGTACGATAACCATAACCCCTCTTTTACCATTTTATAACCCGTATTGTCGATAATATAATAAATGATGAACATAACTACCGAAATAACAACAGGCATACCTAATCCTCCTTTACGGATAATAGCTCCCAAAGGTGCACCTATAAAGAAAAATATAAGACAGGCAAACGAAAGCGTGAACTTTCTATGACGCTCAATTTCATGACGGGTTACGTAGGTAGTCTGCTCAACTAGCATCATTTTATTAACTTCAATAACATCTTTCATTGATTTTGCTCTGTCTAAAGCTATATTACTCACTCTAAGCATTGCATCTTGCGGTAAAGACAGAAATAAAGAATCAGCATTAAATTGTTTCTTGTTTTTTTTCAGACTGTCATTTAATAGAGGTCCATTTAGAGCTTCCCTGCCTAAAAAATGCTGCTTGACAAGAGCTCTGCCTTGCTCGGCACCTTTCAAATCTTCCATTTTGCTAACAGAGTCGATTGACTGAGTTAGTTGCTTAAAGTTTTTACTAACATGCTGGTCTTTAAGTACAGATTCATCAAATCGTGTAAACTGAGAATCAAAGTCCATCAGTATCTCTTTCTTTTTAAACGTCTCTCTTCGATAAGGAATACTTGAAGACGAGTTGTTTAGTCCCTGATTTTTTAAATTTTCGAAACTTTCTCCGTCATAAAGTGAAAGTAAAAGGTACTTATTGTCTTTGGTAAATTGTACTCTTCCTGAGTCGGCAACCGTCACGCTTGCATTTTCAAATCCTCCCGAAAAATCGTAGATCATTAAATCTTTCAACAAGTGGTTTTCTTTTCCTCTTACATAGAGATTTACTCCATTTATCCCTGAATAAAATTCACCTATCGGAATATCGAATTCGGGCGATTTTTGTTTGAGTGAAAAAATTAATGTCCACAGTTTTGTTTGAGAAATAGGCAATACATAGTTGGAAAAATAAAAAGCACCTACACAAACAAATGATATAAAAATAATTAATGGGCGCATTATACGTAAAAGAGATATGCCGGCAGCTTTCATCGCTGTCAACTCGAAATTCTCACCTAAGTTTCCGAAAGTCATTAACGAAGCGAGTAAGACTGCAAGTGGCAAGGCCATTGGTATTATAGAAAATATGGCATAAATAAAAAACTCAGCCAAAACCGACCAACCAATTCCTTTTCCAACTAATTCGGTAACATGTTTCCATAAAAACTGCATTAACAGGATGAAAATGCAGATGAGAAAAGTCATCAAAAATAGCGTAATAAAACGTTTAAATATGTAGGTGTCTATTTTTCTTAAATGAAACATGCTTGATTTTTTAGAGCAACAAAATTACAGGAAAAAGTTCAATAATCAAGTATTTGGTTTATGAAATTAGTTTAATGTAAAGTCTGGGAGAGTTTGAATATAAAAAAACCATTTAGTCTTGAGGCTAAATGGTTTTATATTTCTGAGATTGATGTGTGTTTATTATCTATATTCCTGTTTTTCTTCGCAATACTTCAATTTGCTTGTTCCAAAGCAAAATTAAATCCTCATCATCTCCTTTTTCTGCAAAGTCAGTAATTATGAGCGCTAATCCTCCGGTAACTTCTAAAACATCAATCTTTAGTTCAAAATAATACTCGGTATCTAAATCCTCTTCCCACTGAAAGCGAATGCTGGCATTCGGTTTTGTTTGAATCAAAAAGGCTACTTGTTCGTTTTTCTCCCAACTAAAAGTATATTCGTTGTTATTTACAGTTACACCATCAGCAAACCATTCTGTGAGTCCAAGTGCCGTACTAATCGAGTTCCAAAGAATATTTACTGATGCAGCTTTAAGTTGATATTCAATTCTAATTTCTGTCTTTTTCATTAATCTACTGATTTCCAAATTAAAAAGAAAGAACTAATTCATTCCTGCTTTATTTGCGTTCGCAATATAGCTATTTTTTTTGAAAAAACACTCGTTTTCACTGTTGAAATGAATGATTTGCTAGTAAACTAGGCATTAAGGCTGCTTTTTTCAAAGCACAGCGGTAATAGTTGTTTCACATTGTCTATTTTATAAACATGGTTAGTTCCGTATAAAAGAATTTCGATATTTTTTTCAAAACGCATTTCTGTTTCGAGTAAAACCTGGCGGCATGAGCCACAAGGAGTGATCGGTTCGGCTAAAAAATTGCCATTTGTAAAGGCGGCAATTGCCATTGTTCGTACCGGAATTTCCGGATATTGGGCATTCGCAAAAAACATAGCCACGCGTTCGGCGCACAATCCTGATGGATAAGCTGAATTTTCCTGATTACTGGCTGCAAATATCTCTCCGTTTTCAAGTTCTATGGCAGCGCCTACGTGAAATTCAGAATAGGGTGCATATGCTTTATTTACTTGTTCTTTTGCTTTGTTTATGAGTGTTTTTTGAGACTCATCTAATTCATCAAAATTATAAATTGAAACCTTGGTTTCTATAGTTTTTTTTATCATATGTTTAGTAGTAAAGTATATTTGTTTTGCTTGGTGATTGAATTAATTCGGTTTTTGTTCGCTAAGTCAATTGCGGATTATTTGATTGATAACTAAACAACAAACATATTATGTAAGCTCAATGTTTTGACCAAATTGGCACAAAAATATAAAATAATCCAATGATACTCGTCGTTTTGATTAAATAGTTTTAATTTTGTAGCAAAATAATACAATACATAGTTGAAGAATGATAATTAGTCTCAGATCCAGAATTTTATATATGTTGCTGTTTGTTAGTGTCTTGTCCTTTACTCAAACACGGAATCGAGCTTATATTTCGTATATTGATCAGTATTACCAAGTGGCTGAGAGGCAACAAAAAGAGCATGGAATCCCAGCAAGCATTATTTTAGCTCAGGGTTTGCTAGAATCGGGTGCCGGCCAAAGCTCTTTTGCCAGAGAATCGAATAATCATTTTGGGATTAAGTGCAATGACTGGAATGGAGAAAAGTATTATCATGACGATGAAACTAAAAATGAATGCTTCCGAAAATACAGTCAGGTGCTTGATTCTTATGAAGATCATGCAGCTTTTTTGAAAAACAGAAGTAGGTATGCATTTTTATTTAAACTAAATCCGACTGATTATGAAGGTTGGGCTCACGGGCTTAAAAAAGCTGGTTATGCAACTGATCCGGCTTATGCATATAAACTTATTTCTATAATTGAAAATTATAATTTGCATCAATACGATTTAGGTGAGAATTCTTCAAATAACTTTATTGCTGCCAATGAGAATTCAAAGAATAAATTGACTAAAAACGAGAATCATGTTTCCATGGGGACCATTTCTGCATTGGCGACTCATCTGGTTGTGAAAGTGAATAAAGTGAAGTTTGTTAGCTCATTGCCCGGAGATACATATGCAGCTATTGCTGCTGAGTTTAATATGACTGAAGAACGCCTTAGAGGGTATAACGAAATAAATTCGTCCACTGATCTAAATCAGGGAACGCGTGTTTTTATTGATTTAAAACGAGATAAAGCCCCCAAAGAAAATCTCACTCATGTAGTACAGCTCGGTGAGTCTATGCATAGTATTTCGCAAGATTATGGAATTAAGATTATAAGCCTGTATAAATTGAATAATATGGCTTTTACTGAAGGAGCTAAATCAGGACAACTTTTAAAATTGAGATAGAATGTTTTGCTTTTTAAGGATAAATATATTCTTGTTCTGATCCTTTATACATTTACATAACTCTAAATTATGCGCAAAAAAAATACAGAGCTGCTGAGTGACGTTATTCGTCAGGTATTGCGGGAGCAACATTTAGATCAACCGTTAAATGAAAAACGGTTGATAGATGCCTGGCCGTTGGTTCTTGGAAATAATATTGTACAATATACATCCGAACTAAAGGTAAAAAACAGAGTTCTTTATGTGAGTCTTACTTCATCTGTTTTACGTCATGACTTATTTCTTTCTCGCGAAGAAATAAAAAAATCACTCAATAAGCAAGTCGGAGCAGAGGTGATTGTGGATATCATATTCAGATGATGTTTTAATAGTAAATTTGCTGATAGATGAATGTTAATTACTGATTGAATAATTTATGGATTACAAAGAGTATCTTTCGTGTCCGCTTTCCAAGTATTTTATAGATTATCTGGTTCAACAGGTTTTTTCTAAACCTCATGACTTTGATCAAATTTATCATCTTATTTTTGTTTCTGAGGAGAAAGTGGCATGGCGGGCTGCCTGGGCTTGTCATAAAATCAGTGAGAGTAAACCGGACTGGTTTACCGATAATCAATTTCAGGAACTGGCCTCACTGGCGATCTCAACTTCTCATAGTGGTTTGCAACGTGGGTGCTTATCAATTCTTTTAAATCTGTCATTGCCTGATTCAGTTTCAGTAGAATTTATTAATGCTTGTTTCGAGCAGATGGTTTCAATGAAATCAGCCGTTTCCGTTCAAGCACTTTCCATGAAAATGCTCTTCCGTATTTGTCAAAAGGAGCCGGACTTTAAGCAAGAATTGATAGCAACCCTTGAAAATATTGATTTGGAAAACTACTCCTCCGGATTTAAATGCAGCCGTAATAATATTATCAAACGTCTGAATAATAAATAGTTTTGTTTTATTAAGTGTAACTAAATGAGTTAAATTGCACACTTTTGCGATAAAAGTGTTACTTTTGCAACCGATATTAGAGTTGTAATTTTAGCAACTCATAACTTTATGTTTAATTAAATGAAAGTTTTATGACTTTAAAGAAAAACATTCTGGCATTACGGCAAAAAAAGGCTATTGTAGAAAAAGGTGGAGGTGACAAAGCCATTCAGAAACAAGTAGCCATGGGCAAAATGACTGCTCGTGATCGTATTCTTGCTTTGTTGGATGCCAATTCATTTCATGAGTATGATCTTTTTGTGGAACACGAAGAGCGTAACTTTGGAATGGATGACAAAGTGTTGGCTGGTGATGGTGTAATTACTGGTACAGGAACGATGAACGGTACTCCTATTTGTATTTATGCACAAGACTTTACCGTAATGGGTGGTTCGCTAGGACTCAAACATGCGCGTAAAATCACTAAGATTATGGATCATGCACTTAAAATGAAAGTGCCATGTATCGGAATAAACGATTCGGGAGGCGCCCGTATTCAGGAAGGTATTGGAGCATTGGCTGGTTATGGAGAGATCTTTTATCGCAATACAATGGCTTCGGGTGTTATCCCTCAGATTTCTGTAATCTTAGGCCCATGTGCCGGTGGTGCAGTTTATTCTCCAGCTCTTACCGACTTTGTGTTTGTAGTAGAAAATATTTCTAAAATGTTTATCACGGGTCCGAATGTTATCGAAACTGTTTTAGGTGAAAAAATTTCTCAGGAAGATTTAGGTGGAGCACGTGTTCATGCTGAAATTACAGGAAATGCTCATTTTTATGCCTTGAGCGAAATGGAATGTATTGAGCAAATTAAAGAGCTTGTTTCATTGATTCCTCATAGCAATCAGGAAAAGGCTGCAAGTGTTGAACCGAAAGAGCCAAGCTTTAAGAAAAATATTGAAAACATCATTCCTGCCGATCCAAAACAACCTTATGATGTACGTGAAGTGATTCATGCACTTACTGATGATTCTAAGTTTTTAGAAGTTCATGAGCTTTGGGCTGCTAATATTGTAATCGGATTTGGTCGTTTGAATGGTGAGACTATTGGATTTGTGGCTAACCAACCACTTTATCTAGCTGGTGTGCTTGATTGTGATGCTTCTGATAAAGCTGCCCGTTTTATCCGTTATTGCGATGCATTTAATATTCCTATTGTAACGTTGGAAGACATGCCGGGCTATCTGCCGGGGGTTGACCAAGAACATGCCGGTGTAATTCGTCATGGTGCAAAAATGCTTTATGCTTATTCGGAAGCTACGGTTCCAAAAATTACGGTCATTCTTCGTAAGGCTTACGGTGGAGGTTATATTGCTATGAATTCACGCCACTTAGGTGCTGATTTTATGTTGGCTTGGCCAAGTGCTGAAATTGCCGTAATGGGACCTGAAGGTGCTGCTAACATTATTTTCCGTAAGGAAATTATGGAAGCTGAAGATGAAGATGCTATGCGTCAACAAAAAGTGCAGGAATATATCGAGAAATTTGCCAATCCGTATGTTGCAGCTTCAAAAGGATATATTGATGCTGTTATAGAGCCGCTTGAAACTCGCGATATGTTATTGCATGCATTAGAAGTGTCGAAAAATAAAAACGATTTTCGTCCTGCTAAAAAACACGGAATCCCTCCATTTTAATTTAGAAATGAGAAGTTAAGCAGAAATGAAAACTAAGTATTGAATTTCTGCTTAATAACTTAATAACTTGTAACTCATAACTAAAATAATATGGAAACAGAAAAACCGGAATATGTAGATTTTGCCGTAACGGCACGAAAATACAAAACGCTTCTGACTACAAAATATAAGAATAGAAAACCATGGATAAATCCGAGCCCATATGATATTCAATCTATCATCCCGGGTACTATTCTTGAAATTTTTATAAAAGAAGGTGATATCGTAAAAGAAGGTGAGCCTCTTTTGATTTTGGAAGCCATGAAAATGCAAAATCGAATAGAGATGCCGTTTACGGCTCGAATTAAGAAAATAAATGTGGAAGTAGGAGTTCGTATTCCCAAAGACTCATTGATGATTGAGTTGGAGGCGGTAGATGTTGAATAAGCTTTCTGAGTAATATTAAAGCGATTGGTTGTGTAAACGATCAATCGCTTTTTTTTAGAATAAATGGTATTTAACCCTTAAGATTAATTAAAATTTTTTGCTGACTGATCATTGCTGACTGCTCGCTGATAAAAATCCTTGTTCTTTCAACACTTCGAGAAATTTATCTGAAAAGAACTCGTTGTTTTTACGTGAGTAACGAATGTCGGTAAATACTTGGGCCAAGGTTTCTTTATTGTTTTCGGCTACAAATTGTTTATAGAATTCGCTGTTTTCTTTTTCGGCATAAAGCTCATCAATGTCGGTGGAAGTGAAGTCGTGGTAAGTTTCGTAATGAACAACAGCTTCTAATGGTAAACGATCAGTTTGTTCAGGCGTTTCGGCAGGATAGCCTAGTGTGATGGTAGTGATCGGCACCACTAGCCGAGGAAGCTTTAAAGCATCGATAATTTCACCAGCATTATAGGTTGTGGTTCCCAAATAACAGATTCCGAACCCAACACTTTCGGCTGCGATGCAAAATGTCTGAGCTGCTAAAAGTGTGTCAATAGCTGTAGCCATAAACGATTGAAAATTGTCGTACCCCGGATCGGCCTGACGTTGTTCACACCATTTGGAAAAGCGATTGTAATCGGCACAAAATGTAAGAACAACGGGCGCCTGTTTGATCATCGGTTGGTTGAAATGAGCCGGTGCAAGTTGTTCTTTGATTCTTTTGTCGGTAGTGACTACTACACTATAAGCTTGCATATTCCCGGTGTTGGAAGTGCGACAGGCAGCTTCGAGTAGCTGAGTTAGTATTTGTGTATCGATAGCTTGCTCGGTATATTTACGAATGGTACGATGCTGATTAAGTAAGTTGAGCATAATTTATTGATAATGGATTTAGAGATGGTTTTCGTTGCAAAGATACTGTTTTTACTAAGGGGTTGCAAGTCTAAAACAAAAGAGAAAACTTAGCTTGAAACAGCTTTGAGTTTTCTCTTTTGTTTTGGAAATATGTTTTTTTATAGTACTCCCTGAGCCAACATGGCTTTTGCCACTTTCAGGAATCCTGCAACATTGGCCCCTTTCATATAGTTGATATAGCCATCGGCTTCGCGACCATTCTTTACGCATTGATCATGAATATCACTCATGATCTGATGAAGTTTCGTGTCCACTTCATTTGCTGTCCAGGATAAGTGCATAGCATTTTGAGTCATTTCTAATCCCGATGTGGCTACTCCACCTGCATTCACTGCTTTGCCGGGACCATACATGATCTTATGACTTAAGAACAATTCAATAGCTTCGGGTGTACATCCCATGTTCGATATTTCGCCAACACAGATTACGCCATTTTCAATCAGTTGTTTTGCATCTGCTTCGTTTAATTCGTTTTGCGTTGCACTAGGTAATGCTATGTCAACCTTCAGTTCCCATGGACGACGATTCGGTACAAATGTGGCTCCGAACTTTTCGGCGTAAGGAGAAACAATGTCATTGCAAGTAGCACGCAGATCGAGTAGGTAGTCAATTTTTTCGCCAGAAATACCTTTTTCATCATAAATGTATCCGTCCGGTCCGGAGATCGAAACTACTTTAGCTCCTAATTCGGTTGCTTTTGTTACTGCACCCCACGCTACGTTCCCAAAACCGGAGATGGCAATGGTTTTACCATTCAGGCTAAGCCCTGCAGTTTCGAGCATTTGTTTTACAAAGTATAATCCCCCGAATCCTGTTGCTTCCGGGCGAATAAGTGAACCTCCGAATTCAAGATTTTTTCCGGTTAATACTCCGGTGTTTTCATGAGCAAGCTTGCGATACATGCCGTATAAATAGCCTATTTCGCGGCCACCAACACCTATGTCACCTGCGGGGACATCCGTTTCCGGACCAATATAACGCCAAAGTTCTACCATGAAAGCCTGACAGAAACGCATAACTTCAGCATCTGATTTTCCTTTGGGATTGAAGTCCGATCCACCTTTGGCGCCTCCCATAGGTAGAGTGGTTAGTGCATTTTTGAATATTTGTTCGAAGCCCAAAAATTTGAGAATGGAAGGATTCACCGATGGGTGAAATCTTAAACCGCCTTTGTAAGGCCCTATGGCGTTGTTGAATTGTATCCGGTAACCCAGATTTACCTGAACATCGCCACGATCGTCTACCCAGGGTATTTTAAACGTGAAAATCCGATCGGGTTCAACCAAGCGTTCAGCAATCTTTGCTTTCTCAAATTCAGGATGTTCGTTGTACACATCTTCAATAGTACTCAACACTTCGCGTACTGCCTGTAAATACTCATTTTCGCCCGGGTGTTTTGCCTCAAGCGATTGCATTAACTTTTCAATAATCATATTAAATAGTTTTAAAATGGATAGGAAAATATGTTTGTTATATCTTGTGAATAATCAATTTTTCTGTTATGATGTCGACTTTTTGTTATCAAATAGAAAGTATGTTTTCTTATATTAACTATGAACTATCTGATTTTCTGATCAAAAAGATAATTTATAGAACTTGTTTGTGTCATTTAGATTGTGGTACAAGTTTAGAGCTTTTATTTCTTATAATCAAATAAATTAGACAATTTTATTACTAAAATTTGAGATGTGTTCTAAGTTTCATTATTGTCAATAGCTCAGTTAATTGTAATTTGCTATTTATTAGTTTATTGTCTGAAGTTTAAGACGTGAAGTTATTCGTTGCCACTTTTGTCGCTGATGTCTGCTCGTATCTCTGTTGATGATTGATATATAGCTAGTTTGAACCTCCATTTCTGTTTTTGATTTTATAACTTATAGGCATTCGGCTTCGCCAATAAATTTTTGTATCTTTGCACTCACGCCAAAACTGCCTTATAATGAGGGGCGAAAAACAGATTCTGAGTTTAAAATTAATGTTTTTTCGGTGAAAAAGATAACTTTATTTGTAGGTTTTTTATTTGTAATTATTTCTGTTTTTGGGCAAGTAGCTCCGAATTATAGATTTGTGAAAACATGGCGTGTTACCGATCGCTTTGCAACGGTTGATTCGGTCCCTGTGGATACAGTGCACTTAAATTATCAAATCTCCAATCCAATAGACCGGTTTAGTATTGCCAATTCGTATAATGGCAATATGGGTTCGCCCATTCAATCCAAATTGTATTTTGATCGTCCGGAAAATACTGATTTCATTTTTGCGAATTCTTATTATCCTTATTTGATGAATGTACAACATGCGACGTTCTATAATACGAAAACTCCTTATAGTAATCTGGATTATAATACAGGAGGTACAACTTACCGGGCTGAGGATCACATTAAATTTTTATTTACTGCCAATGCAAATAAGAAATTAAACTTTGGTACGACACTTGATTATATATATGCCGTAGGTGAATATAATAATCAGTCGATTAAACGATTCTCGGGATCGTTGTTCGGAAGCTATCAGGGAAAACATTATACGGCAATTGGGGTGTTGTCGACCAATAATCTGAGTAACTACGAAAACGGAGGTCTTGCAGATAGTTCAAATATTACATCGCCTGTAGGTTTGGCAACCAAGGATATTCCAACCCGAATTGCCGGATTTTCAAATTATAAAGAGACTCAGCTTTTCTTTAATCATAGTTATAGTATCGGAATTGAAAGGGCTGTTCGTATTAATGAAGATTCTGTACGGATGGATTATGTTCCGGTTACCCGATTTGCTCATACCTTGAAGTATGAGGATCAACGGAAACGGTATTATGAAAATGCTGTTGTAGGCGCTCCTTTTTATCAGCATACATACCTTCCGGCTTCGTATACAAGTACTAACGATAGCTCTGCGCTGAAAACTCTGACAAATACTTTTTCGGTGAGTATGGCCGAAGAATTTAATAAGTGGATGAAATTCGGTTTAACGGCATTTATTGAAAATGAAGTTCAAAACTATACCTATAATGCCGATTCATTATTGTCTATAAATCACATGGCTAAATCATCAACTAAAATTGGTGGTGTTCTTTCCAAACAGCAGGGACGGCTTTTTAAATATAATTTACTCGGTGAAATGAGTCTGATTGGTTATAAAGCTGGTGATTTCAAATTATCAGGTAATATCGGAGGCTTTTTCAGGTTGTGGAATGATAGTGTTGTACTGGCAGCTAATGGTTTTGTGAGGAGCGATAAACCATCATATTTTATGGATCATTACGAATCGAATCATTTCCGTTGGAGTAATAATTTTGATAATATTTACAGAACACATGCGGGTGGAACTTTTTCGATTCCAACTCGTTCGTTTTCTTTGAATGTCTCAATAGAAAATATTACGAAATATATTTATTTTAATTCGGAAGCTTTGCCTACTCAGTTTACCGGCAATATACAGGTGTTGTCTGCTAACTTGAAAAAGGATTTTCATGCAGGAAAATTTACTTTGGAGAATAATGTTGTTTATCAGGTAAGTTCCGAACCCGGAGTGTTAGCTTTACCAGATTTGGCTCTTTATCATAATCTGTATTATAATGCTTTGTGGTTTAAAGTGCTGAGTATGCAAATAGGAACCAGTGTTCGCTATCATACTTCGTATTATGCACCATCGTATATGCCGGCAACAGGTCAATTTTACAATCAGTCGATAACTAAAATAGGAAACTTTCCGGTGCTAAATGCGTATGTGAATTTCCATTTGAAACGAACACGTTTCTTCCTTGAATACTATCATATTAATCAGAAATTTGCGAATGACGCTTATTTCTCTATGCCTAATTATCCGATTAATCCGTCAACTATGAAAATGGGCGTTTCATGGAACTTTTATGATTAATGCTGTATAAACGCAGTCTAACTACTTACATGGAATTTTATACATGATGAAAAAAATACAAATAGGAATAGGACTGGCCATGCTGGTTATTTTATTTGGAGTCATTGTGTTTGTTCATCAAGGGAAGACAAAAGCCCGTGATTTGCCTAAAATTTTGGAGTCAGGGAGGCTCACGGTGGTTACCGATAGTAGCAGCATTGGTTTTTCAATAAAAGGAGATAGTGTCTTCGGGCTTCAATATGAGATTGTAAAGGCATTTGCCGATACGATGGGACTTGAATTGGTCATAACCGAAAAGCATGATACAAAGGCATGTATGGATGGTTTGATAAATGGTGATTATGATATTGTTGCTAGTTTTATTCCCGTTACCACCGAGTGGAAAAGCGATGCCTTGTTTACAAAACCGTTTTTTACTTCGAGGCAGGTTTTGGTACAACAAATCAATGTTGATTCGACTCATCAACTCAAGATTAAAAAACTGTCTGATCTGGCGAATGAAACAATCTATATTCCGGAAAATTCTCCGTTTGGGATGCGAATAAAACATCTCTCTGATGAAATTGCTACTCCAATCAATATTTTGGAAATGAAAGATGTGAGCCCTGAACGAATGGTACATCTTGTGGCGTTGGGTAAAATAAAATATACTATTTGTGATGAGCAATTTGCTCAGAAGCTGAAAATGAGGTATCCAAATCTTGATATGTCGATTCCGATTGGATTTGAGCAGCATCAGGCCTGGGCTGTTCCAGTGAAATCAGTGAAGCTGCTGAACGAGTTAAACGATTTTCTGACTGACTTTGTTGGCAGCGCAGCATACTGGAAAATATATAGAAAATACTTCTAAGTCACTTTCTATGAATTTTGAGCTGAAGTAATTCAGTTTTACGAACTTTCTAAATAACAAGAACATGCCATTAAATATTCCCATAACATTACCGGCGGTTGAGGTTCTTCGAGAGGAGAATATCTTTGTGATGGATTCAGAACGTGCTTCCAGTCAGGAAATACGTCCGCTTAAGATTGTAATTCTTAATCTGATGCCTGTGAAAATTACAACAGAAACCGATTTGATTCGCTTACTGTCGAACTCTCCGTTACAAATTGAAATAGACTTTTTGCAACTGGAAAGCCATACATCGAAAAATACGCCCATTGAGCACATGATGGCTTTTTATAAAACATTTGATGAGATAAGTAAGAGCAATTACGATGGTATGATTATTACCGGAGCACCGGTGGAGCATCTTGAATTTGAAGAAGTGAATTACTGGTCTGAGGTGACGAAGATTTTTGATTGGGCTAAAACCCACGTGACGTCCACTCTTTTTATTTGCTGGGCTGCTCAGGCAGGCTTGTATCATTACTATGGTGTGCCTAAATACCCGCTGGATGCTAAAATGTTTGGTGTGTTTGAACATGTAATGTTTGAACAACATAATCCTATTTTTCGTGGTTTCGACGATGTGTTTTATGTTCCTCATAGTCGTCACACCGAAGTGAGGGCCGAAGATATTCGTCGTGTGCCGGAACTGACTTTACTTTCCGAATCACCTGAATCGGGTGTGTACATGGTGATGGCGCGCAACGGTCGTGAGTTTTTTGTTACCGGGCACTCGGAATATGCTCCGGAAACTCTTGATACGGAATATAAGCGAGATTTGGCTAAGGGACTTCCAATCAATATGCCCAAAAACTATTACTTAAATGACAATCCTGATAATGAGCCCCTGGTTCGTTGGCGGAGTCACGCCAACCTGCTTTTTACCAACTGGCTCAACTACTTCGTTTATCAGGAAACTCCATACGACTTGACGAAAATACATTAAACCCCTAGCCCCTGAAGGGGAACTAAGTATGTGTTGTTAATAACACATAATAATAAAAATGAAATCAAAAAATACAACAGACAATACTAATTTAATTCCCCTTCAGGGGTTAGGGGTAACTTCTTGTTCCCCTTTGGGGGCTAGGGGTATAGAACTTCTTTCTCCTGCCAAAAATCTTGAATGTGGTTTGGCAGCTATCAATCATGGTGCCGATGCGGTTTATATCGGTGCGTCTCAGTTCGGGGCACGTGCTTCTGCCGGCAATTTGCCCGAAGATATAAGTGCTCTGGTTCAATATGCACACCGGTATGCGGCAAAGATTTTTGTGGCGGTAAACACCATTCTGACTGATGAGCAACTCCCCGAGGTTGAAAAGCTTATCTGGGATGTCTATAATACGGGAGCAGATGCATTGATTATTCAGGATATGGGCATTCTGAAACTCAATCTGCCGCCGATTGCTCTTCATGCCAGTACACAAACCGATAATCGTACGGTGGAGAAAGTCCGGTTTCTACAGGATGTCGGTTTCTCGCGGGTAGTATTGGCCCGTGAATTATCGTTGGCACAAATAACCGAAATATCGGCTCAAACCGATGTGGAGCTGGAAGCTTTCGTACATGGTGCTTTGTGTGTAAGTTATAGTGGACAATGTTATATGAGTCAGGCTAATTGCGGTCGGAGTGCCAATCGCGGACAGTGTGCGCAGTATTGCCGGTTACCTTATCATTTGCTGGATGCCGACGATACGATGTTGGTGAAGAATAAACATCTGCTTTCGTTGAAAGATCTGGATCAGTCCGATTCGTTGGAAGAAATGATACATGCGGGGGTTACCTCTTTTAAAATAGAGGGAAGGCTGAAAGATGTTGATTACGTGAAGAATGTTACGGCTTACTATAGAAAGAAACTTGATGCTGTGTTGGAAGGTAGTAATAAGTATCAACGGGCTTCGGCAGGAAAAACCACTTTCTTTTTTGAACCTAATCCGGAGAAAAGCTTTCGTCGCGGAGCCACCGATTATTTTCTTCACGGACGTAAGCCGGACATTGCTCAGCTCAATACACCAAAGTCGCTTGGAGAACCAATTGGAAAGGTGACCTATATTGGTCGGAATTTCTTTGAAGTGCATAATGGGGCACTATTGAATAATGGTGATGGACTTTGTTTTATCAATAGACAGGGGGATCTGACAGGTTTTCGGGTTAACAGGGTGGATCAACAGCTTGCCTCATCCTTCTCCAACGGAGCGGGAGAGAAAGGAAAAAACAGAGTTCAGGTTTTTCCCGCAGACATGCCCCGTATGGATGTGGGTGTATTTCTGTACCGGAATCAGGATCAGTTTTTTGAAAAGGTATTAAAAGGGAAAACTGCAGAACGAAAAGTTAGAGTACAGATTCTTTTCGAAGAAATAATGACCGGTTTTTCTATTAAGTTGACAGATGAACAAGGTATCTCAACTCAGCTTGAAATGACTTGTGATAAACAGCCTGCTCAAAAGCCTGAGGCTGTAAACGAAAACATAAAGAATCAGCTTTCGAAAATGGGGAATACCATTTACGAAACCACCGACATACAGATCAATATCAGTTCGCCCTGGTTTTTCCCCGCTTCGCAGTTGGGCGAATGGCGCAGGCAGTCTTTGGAAAAGCTGGATGAAGCCAGAACTGCTGCTTATGTGCGGGAGCCGAAGCGAGAAGCAGTTACTGCTACTTTTCCTGTCGATCAGTTGACTTACCTGGGAAACGTAACGAATAAACTTTCGGAAGAATTTTACCGCGAGCATGGTGTTACCGAAATTGCACCCGGGTTTGAGGTCAAAGCCGAAGAAGGTGTGCCACTTATGTATTGCAAACATTGCATTAAATTTGCCATGGGTTGGTGTCCGAAAGAAGGTTATAAGGCTACTTTTAAAGAGCCTCTTTACCTCCGAAATAACGATCAGATATACAAGCTGACTTTTGACTGTAAAGCGTGTGAGATGCGTATAAGCAAGTCGGATGCATTTCTTTAAATTTGATTAGTTCTATTTGCTTTTGAGACAAGTAATCACTTTATTGTGTAACCGGAACGCAAAGTAAGAAGTCCGAACAAAAAAAATCCGGTTAAGCTTCCTGTAGGCTTAACCGGATTTTTTAATTTTATCCTGTCGGATTATTTATTCAGAATGGCTTCCACGATTTTAGCTTCCAGCTCGGCAGCTAATTCAGGATTGTCTTTGATCACCGTTTTTGATGCGTCGCGCCCCTGAGCCAGTTTGGTGTCGCCGTAGCTAAACCATGAACCGCTTTTCTTGATGATGCCATATTCTACACCCAAGTCGATGATTTCACCTGTTTTGGAAATACCTTCGCCATACATAATATCAAACTCAGCCTTGCGGAACGGAGGTGCCACTTTGTTTTTTACTACTTTCACGCGGGTTTGGTTACCAATGGCTTCGTCGCCATCTTTCAACTGGCCGATACGACGGATATCCAAACGGATAGAAGCATAAAACTTCAATGCATTACCACCAGTAGTTGTTTCGGGGTTTCCGAACATAACACCGATTTTTTCGCGCAACTGGTTGATGAAAATACAGGTTGTGTTGGTCTTATTGATATTGGCGGTAAGTTTACGCAAAGCTTGCGACATCAAACGTGCCTGTAATCCCATTTTTGAGTCACCCATGTCACCTTCGAGTTCAGCTTTAGGAGTTAAAGCAGCTACAGAGTCAATCACTACAATATCCACTGCTGAGGAACGGATCAACTGATCGGCGATCTCCAAAGCCTGTTCACCATTATCCGGTTGCGAAATAAGTAGCTCATCGGTGTTGACACCCAGCTTTTCGGCGTACGAACGGTCGAAGGCGTGTTCGGCATCAATAATGGCGGCAATACCACCGGCTTTTTGAGCTTCGGCAATAGCGTGGATAGCCAATGTTGTTTTACCCGATGATTCTGGTCCGTAGATTTCAATCACACGACCGCGTGGATAACCGCCTACGCCCAGTGCAACATTCAGTCCGATAGAACCGGTGGAGATGAAAGCAATGTCTTCCACTTTATTGTCGCCCATGCGCATGATGGCACCTTTACCGTGGTCTTTTTCAATTTTGTCCATTGCCAGTTGCAATGCTTTCAGTTTCTCAGAAGGTGGAAATTTCAACTCTTCATTTGCTGTCTTTGCCATAATTGTATTATTTTTTGTTTTATATTTTTTAGTGGATATTCTTTCAGATAAATTTATGTCG
>Ga0302165_10000206_pt1 | contig 24157 bp, 18 predicted proteins | sample I_Fen_E3_2_FD_193499 | JGI IMG/M metagenome (GOLD analysis project Ga0302165, IMG submission 193499) | Peat permafrost microbial communities from Stordalen Mire near Abisko, Sweden - I_Fen_E3_2 | ecosystem: Environmental > Terrestrial > Soil > Wetlands > Permafrost | place: Sweden: Abisko...
TAAAATATGTAACAAACCAACCATTTACACAATTTTCAACACCTAAATAAAAAAACATTATAAAGCTTAACACATAGAAATCAAAATTTTTAAAATAAGTCTTTTCTATATTACTATTATGTACAACAACAATTTTATTCGACTGCTTCGGTAATTTACCATATGAGAAACTTGAAACGGTTAATAATATAGCTACTGTATATACGCTATATTTCCAATTTAATCCTCCATTAATATATAATACCGTTAAAAATGGAGCTAAAAATGCGCCAATTGCAAACATCGTATGTAATAGATTCATTTCCGAAGTGCTTGCATCATTTTCGGTTGCAATCATATTATTAACAATGCTGACTGACCCTCTTCCAACTCCAACAAATAGAAATGATATATACATGATTGGAACTGATGGAACCAATGTTATGACCATCAAAAATATCGGTATTAGTGGTGATAACATTCTTATTGCAGTTTTTTTTTCAAACCTCGATATAAGTAGTGGAGCAATTAAGCTTGCCAATAAATTTCCTATTGCAAATGCTGATAATAATCCTCCCGCCACAGTATACCCAATCCTTGCCTCAGCTATTAAATATGGCAGAATAGCTCCAATTACTAAAACCATCATACCATTGGCAAAAAAAGCATAGTAGCAAGGTAATATCTTTTTTATCCTTTGAGTCATTTCTAAATATCTCCTTGCGTAATCTATCATAGTTCATACTTTAAATAAGTTTTTATGCTTTATCTTGTGTTTTTATGCATATTCCCACTTTACAATCAGAAATTTGTTTCTCCTCTACTTCTAAGGAATAATCAATTAAAATATTAATTACATCTTCCTGTTTGTCAATTTCGACACTTCTTGTGAATATGCCTAAAGAAAAACTTCCAAATGGTGTATTATATAAAGACACAGTCTTCTCATTTGCGCAAAATCGCATATGCGTTGAGACTGTACCCTTTTTCGTGATTTCAATGCTGCCTCCATCAATTTTTATCAAATTGCTTGTTAGCCTCGTCTCGTTTTCTACCAATTCATCGTATTTTAAATATATTTTATTATTGATTTGATGGAATCGACCAATATTGATTACTTCAATAACAGTTTCATCTGCAGAATCAAATTGTAATCCTTTTATGGTTACTAAAACATTTTCTGTCATTACGTATATTCCTTTAATTAGTTTTTGCTTTTGATCTTAGTATTTTTCTATATTGATCTGCTCAATCGTCTTAATATCAAAAGGCAAGATTGAGTTTGCAAAATTCTTGAATTTCTCAGCTGCATCACTTACATAAAAACGATACATAAGTGTTGGACTGTCAACTTCACATATATTTGCAAGACCTTCGGTTTCTAAAAGTCGCTTCAATTCAATTGATGTTTCATATGCTGGATTAACAAGGTTAACACTATCACCCATAATTTTTTGAATAGTTGATTTTATTAATGGATAATGTGTACACCCCATAATAAGTGTATCAATATTCTCATTTTTTAGTGAAGACAAATATCTAACCGCCACCTGTTGTGTAATTGTGTCATTAAGCATTCCCTCTTCCACTAATGGAACAAACAATGGACATGCCTTCGCAATCACTTCCGCATCTGGATTTTGTGCTTTAATAAACGAAGCATACATTCCACTATTAATCGTACCCTCAGTTCCTATTATTCCAATTCTTCCATTTTTAGTTGTATCTACTGCAACTTTTGCGCCTGACTTAATCACACCTATGATAGGCATAGGAAATTCTTTTTGAACTGTATCTATAGCAAATGCGCTCGCAGTATTGCAGGCAATTACAATTGCCTTAACACCTTCACCTTGCAAAAATCTAATAATTTGTCTTGAATATTTTATAATTGTTTCTTTTGATTTACTTCCATATGGAACCCTAGCGGTATCTCCAAAATATACAATACGTTCATTGGGAATCTGACTCATTATTTCTCTAGCTACCGTTAATCCGCCAACGCCTGAGTCAAACACGCCAATTGGTGCATTTTTTTCCATAACATCCTCCTGCTTTTACTTGAAAATTCCGTTCAAGAAAGTTAAATATTTAAATCTGAATGTAGAACTACTTGTAGTAGTTGTTACCGTTTTATATTCATCCTCTGTTAGAATATTTTTTAATTTATCTTTTGAAGAATCAGGCAAACTACCATGCGTTGCATCAACAAAACAAAGTGGCGGATATAGAACACACCACCAGTTTTTTCCTTCACTTTCACCGATATCAATTCTAAACGCTTCATAGTCTCCTGGTGGTAACGTAATATCGCCATATGTCTTTATTGGGAAATAGCTTTCCTCAAAATACACTTTTACAGGATAATCACTACCATTTTCTGCAAGCGTCTTTATTGCTAAGTCATGGATCACGTCCATATTATCATTTAGAATTTGTCTTGTTTCATCGATACTTCCCGACTGGCTAAGTTTAGGTTCGAGATATGTAATAACGCTGTCTTTTACCTTGAGCTTCAGCAACTGATCACTATCACTATCACTGTTTGCCCTTACATGAAATCGAATAAGCTCCTGTGCGATGCCTTTTTGCAGTTCAAACATATCCTTTTTTCTGTAAGTGCAAACAGCTATAATAATTACTAACATAATCACTATAAATCCTGCTAATTTTTTCATTATATAACCTCCATATTATGTACTACGGAGATTATTTCCAGTTTTTACTACTCTATACAAAAATTATCTATTGTTCATTAATCTTACAATACCTTTTTCCTGATTGCAAATATGCTGTTTCACAACAACCTTTGCTGTTTCAACATTTCTATCAGTAAGTTGTTTAATTATATCATTATGTTCGCTTATAAGGATTGAATGCGCGCGCGCATCTTTTACATATTCAAGTCTATAACGATACATTTGCTCTCTAAGATTATAAATAATCTGAATCAAACGGAGATTTCCTGTCATATTATATATGATATCGTGGAAATGTACGTCTGCATCAACGATTTTAACTACATCTTTTGAAACGATAGATGCTTCAAATAGCTTATTGGATGTTTTCAACGCTTCAATCGCTTCTGGTGTCATATTTTTACATGCAAGTTCCACTGCAAATTCTTCCAATATTGAACGAACTTCCAGAACGTCTCTCATATCTTTTTCTGTAATATGTGCAACCTCAGCACCTTTCCTTGGTATCATAATAACCAATCCCTCAAGTTCAAGTTTTCTGATTGCCTCCCTAATTGGAGTTCTACTAACACCAAGTTTTTGAGCAAGTTGAATCTCCATAAGTCTTTCACCTGGTTCTAACTCGCCTCTTAAAATCGCTTGTCTAAGCGTATTAAACACTACATCTCTAAGTGGTAAGTAATCATTAATTGCCATTTTTAATTCACCGTTCATATTTTCCTCATTTCTGTGCATCTTTCTGCTCATCTTTAGTTTGTGCCACAGGCACAAATCTTGTAGGTGAAAGATTGAAAATCTTTCATCTTTGTACGCCTAATTTATCTTGTTTTATAAATTATAAGTTTCAGTAATATATATCTGTCTGGCATCATCTGCTTGTTTTAAAACATCTATGCACTTCATTGCTATTTCATAATCATCAAACATTCCAAATACTGTTGGTCCGCTTCCACTCATAATTGCATTTATTGCTCCATTTGATTTCATATCGTTCTTAATTTTTGCAATAACCGGATATAACGGTATCGTAACGCTCTCAAGAACATTTTCCAGTTTTTCCGCCACCGCATACACATCCCCAGCCTCAATTGCCTTAATAATTCCATCGATATCTGGATGTTCCTGAACACCCTTCACATCTAAATTATCATAAACCAATTTGGTCGAAACACTAACTGGTGGCTTTGCAATAACAATAAAACACTTTGGCATAGGTTTCAGTTTTGTAAGTTTCTCGCCAATTCCCTCCGCCAGTGCTGTACCACGTAAAATACAATAAGGTACATCCGCACCAATATGAATTCCTCTCTCCATTAATTCTTCCATTGTAAGATTCAAGTGAAAAAGTCGATTCATACCATATAAAACAGAAGCAGCATCACTACTTCCTCCTGCCATACCAGCTGCAACGGGAATGAATTTGTTTAAATCAATAGAAACGCCCTCTTTAATATTAAACTCATCAATCAATAGCTTCGCAGCTTTGTATACAAGATTATTCTCATTTACAGGTAAAAATGAAAGATTCGTTACCACTTTAATTTCTGGTTCTTTCATCTTTTTCATGATAATTCTATCATACAATCCTATCGTCTGCATAACCATTCGAACTTCATGATATCCATCTTCACGTTTGCACAATACATCAAGCCCTAGATTAATTTTTGCTCGCGCTTTCAATTTAATACTGTTCATTTGCACCTTCCCTAGCATATTTTTATAAGCATAATTTCATAAGCTTATATGCTTATATCTTAATTTGCCTTCGTTATGTACTTTGTATACATTGTTACCATTATATATAATAATCATACTTAATGCAAGTCCTATACTTTTTCTTTATATTTACGGAATTTGTTAGGTGCCATTCCCTTAATATGTCTAAATGCATCTCCAAAGTAATTACTATCATTAAAACCACATAAAAATGCAATATCCGTAATTGATTTATTTGTTTCTAGTAAATACTTACACGCTTGCTTAATTCTAACATTTACCAGATATTCTTTAAATCCAAACCCGGTTATTGTCTTGAATTTTTTAGATAAATAGGAACGACTAATATGAAATTTAGATGCAACTTCATCCAAATATATACTCTTATCATAATTTTCAAATATATATGTTGCAACTTCTTGAATAAGGCTATTATCCACATCAATTTCTTTTATAACATTCTTTTCATATTTTTGGCATCGTATTATAAATAATACTAATTCCTGAAATAGGATCTTGGTAAAACTTTCAGACAGCGTATCTGGTAGATCACTTTCAAATAGTAGTTTCGATATGATCCCTTCTACATAGTCTCTTCTTTGATCTGGAATCGATATAACAATTCCCGTCATACTTTCTTTCACTTCATCTTTTCCTAATGTCTCATATATCCAATTTAAATCTTCATCATTAAAACTAATTGCTACTCGTTGATGATTTCCAATCGCCGGATAATTTGTTTTATGAATCTCTCCTGATGGTATGATAACCAAATCTCCTGCCTTCAGTTTGTAAATATTATGATTAAAAAACATGTTGCATTCGCCGGATATAAGATAAAAGAACTCATGATACGGATGATAGTGCATTGTCTTCATACTAAACAAGGCACCTCTCTTCATTTTGGTTATTGTAAACTTATTTGTTCTATCTAATTGCATCATAAGCTCTCCATCAGTAACGTTTTTTCTGTATTTTGTTAGCTTTTTAGCTGTTAATAAGTGGTTTGTACTGTTTTTATGAATTATAATCAAAATAATATATAATAAAATTAATTATCATGATGACTGTTTTTATATTGTAACACTATATAACATATATCATCAATCAATTAATGTCTTATTAAATCCAAAATAATATTTTATTAAATTCGAGGTGAATATATGTCAGGGAATTCTAGCAAAAAATTAAGTACCGAAAAACGCAATATGATTTTAGAAGGAAATGTAATCAGAACAATTCTTACATTGGCAGTTCCAATTGTAATTAACAGTTTTATTCAAACGATGTATAACCTAACAGATACCTATTGGTTAGGTAAAATCGGAACAAATCCAATGGCCGCAATCACTTTGGTTTCACCAGTCCAAAATATAATCATCAACTTTGGTGCTGGAATTACGGCCGCAGGTGCAATTCTTATTTCTCAATATCTTGGTGCCAAGCAGGTCAAACAGGCAAAGGTGATGGCAACTCATATCTTTATCTTTTCTATGCTATTTGCTGTAATTTGCTCAATTCTGTGTTTCTTAGCAACACCTAGTATTGTCGGTTGGCTTGGTGCCGATGGTGAAATCTACAAATTAGGTGTAACTTATCTACAAATTGTAGTACTTGATATGCCGTTTTTATTTATGATCAACTTATATACCGCAATCAATCAAGCGCATGGAGATACCGTCCGACCTATGCTTTTAAATTCATTGGGCGTTGCTATCAACCTTGTTTTAGCTCCACTCTTCCTTTTGACCTTTAAATGGGGCGTAGCTGGTACTGCATTTGCTACTCTTGTTGCAAAAGTTCCTTGCGCAATTATAGCCTACTATTCTATCACGAACAAGAAAAAAGACGTTCATATTACTTTCAAAAATTTTAGACTTGAAAAGTCAAAGTTATTATCTATTATCAAAGTAGGTCTTCCAACTGCTCTAGGTGGAAGTACTATGCAATTCGGTTTTTTACTTATGACAAAAAATGTATTAAAATATGGTGCTCTAGCAACTGCTGCTTATGGTATTGGTAATAAAATCAATGGTATTATTTCATTACCTTCTAATGGTATTGGTTCGGCCACTTCAACTATTGTTGGTCAGAATATGGGTGCCGGACAGATAAACCGAGCAGATAAAGCTTATCGCATTGCTATGAGGATGGCTGTAATATTTCTCTTTATCGGTGGTTTGATACTTTCCAGGCGTTCTATTGCGCAGCCAATTGTTGCTATTTTTTCTAAAGATCCAAAAGTCATTTCGATGGCTACTGATTTTCTCTGTCTTATGGCTTTCTGTTGTTGGACAAATGGTATCTATAATGCAACTATCGGACTTTTTCAAGGCTCTGGTCACACAATGGTTACAATGCTTGTAGATGCTTCAAGAATATGGGTATTTAGATTTCTTGTACTCTACATATGTGAATCAATTCTCCACCTTGGTGTTTCAAGTATTTGGTACGCTGTTGTAGTAAGTAATGCTACTTCTTCCCTCATACTATTAATTCTATACAAAACGAATATATGGAAGAAAAAAGCAGTCCAAATTGACATGGATGATGAAGTGCTAGATTTAACAAATGACTAATTTAATTTTGCATTATCCTATCTAATAAAATTAGTCATGATCCTGTCTTCTGTTTCTGGAAGTTGAACTCCAGCTTTCTTTCCAGCTTCAATTGACTTTAAAATCCAAGCCATATTACGTCCTAAAACGCGCATCGTTTGCATGCCTTCGAGATCTTGTTTTACTTCATCTGGGGTATTTCCATGGACCATATTCCAATATTGTGATGAAACCACTGGCATATTTGCAATTGTAAAATATTTGTTAAGCTGATCCAAGGTTGTTGAAGCGCCACCTCTTCTGCAACTTGCAATAGCTGCACCTGGCTTTAAGGCAAATAAAGAACTGGCTGCATAAAATATTCTATCAAGAAGTGAAGTGATTCCTCCTGACGCAGCTGCATAATGTACAGGTGTGCCAAAAATAAATCCATCACAATCCTTTACTTTTAATATAACTTCATTTACAACATCATCGGTAAATACACATTGATGATTACCTGTCCTACCACAATATCCACATCCTGTGCAGCCTCTTATAGGATCTTTTCCTATATAAAATATCTCCGTTTCAATGCCTTGTTTTTCAAGTTCCACCGAAACTTCTTCAAGTGCAGTGAATGTGCATCCGTTTTTTTTAGGACTTCCATTAATTAATAAAACTTTCATTCTTGACCTCATTTCTGCGCATCATTTTTGCATATCAAAATTGTGTTTGAATCTAAACGTATTTTAACAGTATTGCATTATAAATACAACCCATTACAGTTGAAAGCTATGAATGTTATTTTTTATATAAATACTAACTTTATCATTGATTCCTTCCGATAATATATATGACTAAGAACCACGGATGGTTAAATTTGAATTCCGCTTAAGCGGAAGAATGGAGAAAGTATGAGTGTAAACGGAATTAACACTTCAACATCAGCGTATCAAAAATACGATGCTTCGAACAAAGTTATGGAAAATGCTACTAATAAAACAAACAGTAATAGCAGTGAATCAAAAGATAATATCTCAGCTGCGGTATATGAAGCTTCATCTGATTCATCCTCCTACGGTGTTAAAAATTCAGCAATGATTGAGCAATTAAGGGTGGATTTAGATAATAGAGTTTCCCAGATGCAATCCCTCGTTGAAAAAATGTTTGAAAAACAAGGTATTAAAATTGGATCAACCGAAGATATGTGGAAAACACTGGCCAGTGGTGATTTTACCGTAGATGCGGATACCATAGATCAAGCAAAAAAAGACGTTTCAGAAGATGGATATTGGGGTGCCTCTCAGACGGCTAATAGAATATTCTCATTTGCAACAGCACTTGCTGGTGGAGATGAATTACAAATGAAAAATATGAAAGCAGCTGTAGAAAAAGGATTTAAAGAAGCAACAAAATCCTGGGGAAAAGACCTCCCAACAATTTCATCTGATACTTATGATTCTGTCATGAAACAATTTGACGATTGGTTCACATCAAACTCACCCACAACCAATCCCACAGAGTCTTAATCTTTTGTAAAATCTTTTATTTTTAGCTTTTAACTCTAAGTTTTAGCTTTAAATTTTAACTCTAAGTTTTCGCTCTAAGTTTTAACTTTAAGTTTTAGCTCTAAGTTTTAGCTCTAAGTTTTAACTCTAAGTTTTAACTCTAAGTTTTAGCTCTAAGTCAACCCAACATTATACATAGCCTCACAAAAAAACGAGCGACTACATTAACACCCTGTAGCCTCTCGTTTTTTTCGCCTAAAACTCCGCAGATTTCAAAAATTTGCACGCATACCGCCCGTCTCAACCTAAAATCATTCATTTGCCTTTGACGTATATCTTGACGCGTATGATAAGTTACTTATGATTTCGTTTATATACGTTAAGAGAAAAAGTTCTACTGTCTGACGAACGAAGTGAGGAGTTTAGAACTTTTTCTCTTTGCCCTTAGTATATAAACGAAATCATTAGTAACTTACATACAAGGAAACTAGTAGTCAAAGGCAAATGAATAATTTTAGGTTGTTCACACCTTCAATCTAATCTTTTATAAATTTCCCGCCGTTTTATCCTCTTTCGCTTTTCACTAAAATCAACTTATCTCCGAGCTTTACATAGTCATTTTGCAATTTATTACTAGTCTTAATTGTGTCGATAGTTGTATGATATTTTTTTGCAATATCCCATAAACAATCTTCATCCTTTACAACATATCCAATAATGCTTGGAATATCGCTGTAACTATTTTCTTCTAGATTTTCTATTTTCATTTCCTTTATCACATTTTCAGTTATCATTACAAAACAAATTGTATCTAATGAAATGGATGCCTTAATTTCAATTTCTTCGCTTCCTGCCATAACTGCATTTAATTGTTCAAGGTTTACATTGATATTGTATTGCATTTTATCATTGTCTTTTCCCGTTGCAACATTAATTTTGTGATTAAATGGCAATGCTCCCTTCATACATCCCATAGGCATATGATCGTCAGAAGTCACAAAGAAAATATTAACATTCACAACACCATCAACCTCGATTCCTTCCTCCGTAACGGTAACATCGTCAACCTTTGCAGTACCAGTACAGTTGCATATCTGTAATATTTTGTTCGACGGATTAACCTTTAACCTTTGATTGATCCTGCACTTGGAATTATTTCTGACAAGCAGTTTTTGAAGCTTTGCCGGTTTGGTGTCAAGTTCAATATTTTTAATTGGCGAATAAATATCATCAATAATTGATATCTGTTTTTCATCATATCCTCTAATATCTAGTTCTAATACCAGTTCGACTGCAACTACTCTGTCCTCACCATCATAATCCGGCTTAACCTCAACATCCAAACTTTGAATTATATAACTTACATATGTAATCATATCAGCATTGCTGCCACTTACATCAACAGTTCCATCAAATACACTACTTGTTTCATACCACTGCAAGCTTTGGCTTTCATCTGCAGCGCTGTATAGTATAAATGTATTTAATTCACCATTAATTACAAGGCCTTCATCACTTGCCTTGACTTCCATACTTTTTATTGCAACATCATACCACAATAACTCATCGATATTGGGTTTGCCAGCTGGTAGTTCTATACTATCTTTGATCCGAAAATTGTCCTTCATATTCACTAATAATTCCGCTATTTCCATATCTTTTTTTCTAAACTGAAGATTATCAGAATTATTTTCTTTTTCCGTATCCACGTCAACCGCAAAGTCTTCATCTTCTAATCTTTCACTTAGAACATTTAAAGAAATGATTGCCTTAATACTAACTTTACGAGAATTAATTGCCTTTATTGTCAAGTCCTCAATTTCTCCAACACAGGTAGTCGTTTCATCCCCTTCTAAATTTTCAACATTCACTTTTTCCTGGAAATCCATATGTCCTCTCATATTAACTGGAACATCAGCCATATATAGAAGTGAGAACTCCAATTCTCCAGAAATTTCAGCCTTGTCACCATTTACACGAACAGACTGAATATGTAGATCCCCTCTTTCCTTTACGATTTGTTCTATGTCTGGCTTTGCGTCAGGCACATTGAAATCATCATCCAAAGTAATCTGAATTGTCGCCTTATTTTTAGTTTTGTACTCGTGAATATTTTTCTTAACTAATTCCACAAAATTACCTTCCCTTCTTCGATTTTATGTCAACTACGGTTGCTAACAACCTAATCATTCTAATTATATATACGCAAGCCTTACTAAATTATGCTAAGAAATGTTAAATACAACTGGATCATCTCTTTTTTCTATCTTGATTACAATATACGGATATGTTTCAGCTTTATTAACCTCTTCACTTTTTGTTGGACCAACGAGATTTGTATCAACATATATTGCATTTTGACCTAAATATACTTCATTCAGTCTAATACTATATCCGCTAGTAAGTTGAGTTCCATATCCCGCTACAATGTATATATAGTCTTTCGTTGAATATGTAAGTCGAAGACTATTTTGCTTCTTCTCATCAATAATTTTCATAAGTTCCGTTGGAACATCCTGATCTTCTACAACTGTATAATCCAAATCTGCTACTTTTGTGGAAGACGTGCCTGTAATTTTACAGCTAATTAATATTACTGCAAGTGCTACAATAATAATTAAAATTATAGCTGCATACAACATAACTTTTTTATTTCTTTGCATAAAAATACCACCCAATAAGATTCATATAAATATCTTATTATGAGTGGCATTTAATTATTCATTAAGTTACGTTTAAATAACATAACCTTTCGTTTTAATTACTTCAATAACTTCTTCGACGCACTTTTGGCAAATTTCTAGGGTGGAAGCTTCCACCATAACGCGGACTACAGGCTCTGTTCCACTTTCACGGACAAGAATACGTCCATCATCGCCTAGTTCCTTTGCTACTTTATTTACCGCAGCTTTAACATCAAAATCATCCTGCGTTTTTTTCTTATCAAGTACTTTAATATTCTTAAGTACCTGTGGATAAATCGTTACGGGATTAGCAAGTTGACTCAAAGATTTCTTTTTTGCAATCATAACTTCATCATTTTTATAGAGGTAAGAATTCCATCCCCTGTGGTTGCATATTTACTGAAAATAATATGTCCAGACTGTTCCCCACCAAGTCTGTAACCATTATTTAGCATATTCTCATATACATATTTATCTCCAACTGCAGTCTTTTGATAATTTATTCCAGCAGCATCAAATGCTTTATACAGCCCAAAATTTGACATAATTGTTGTAACGACAGTATCACTAATGAGCTTTCCTCGCTCTTTCATATATGAGCCATAGATATAAAGAATTAAATCTCCATCTATAATATCGCCATTTTCATCTACGCAAAGACATCTATCGGCATCTCCATCATAGGCAAATCCAACATCTAGATGTTCTCGCCTAACTAATTCCTGAAGGCTGTTCATATAAGTAGAGCCACACTTCGCATTAATATTAATACCATCTGGTTGTGCATGAATCACATAAGTCTTTGCCCCAAGTGCATCAAAGACACCCTTTGCAATTGACCATGCACTACCATTTGAAAGATCAAGACCTACTCTCATTCCCTTAAATGAGTAAATTGCGAGTGACATAAGATAACCCATATATCTATTACGGCCAGCACTGTAATCAACTGTACAACCGATATTTTCCTTGACTGCAAATGGAATCTCACCCATCTCGCCATCCAGATATTTTTCTATTTCATCAATTACGTCCTCGCGCATTTTTTCACCAGAACTATTAATAAGCTTGATTCCATTGTCATAGAATGGATTGTGGCTTGCAGAAATCATTATACCACAGTCAAAATCTTCTGTTCTTGCAACGTACGAGACACTAGGTGTTGTTGTAACATGTAGTAGATATACATCCGCTCCTGAAGCTGTAAGGCCCGCTACTAAGGAATATTCAAACATATAGCTACTTCTTCTTGTATCTTTACCAATTACAACCTTAACCTTATTATCGTCATGTTCTTTACCATAAAACCATCCCAAAAATCTACCGACCTTATAAGCATGCTCCACTGTTAAATTAACGTTAGCCTCTCCACGAAACCCATCCGTCCCAAAATATTTACCCATATATAAACTCCTTACCACTTTCATTATATTGTATGCTTAATCTCATTATGTTTTTAATTCATCGATGCGCTCAAATATCTATATATTAAATTACAAATTGAGTCTATATTTCGAATCCCATAAACTGTCTTTGTTTTTAAACGCTCAATCCGACCGATTAATTTTATCATCCCTGAGGCTTGTAAAAAAACATGCTGCTTGAAGGAAAGGCAAGGCTAAATGAATCATCAGAAATTAATATTCACTCCACACCTACGCATTCCCCCCATAAAATCAATACCCCTGAGGATTGCCTTTCTGCCATCTCCAAGAGTCTTCACACATTTCATGCAAATCTCTTGTTGCTACCCATCCAAGTTCTTCCTTTGCTTTCGTTGCATCAGAATAACAAGTGGCTATATCTCCAGCTCTTCTTGGCTTAATAACATAAGGAATCTTTATACCAGAGGCTTCTTCAAAACTCTTGACAATATCTAAAACACTATAACCCTTTCCCGTTCCTAAGTTATATATCTTAAGTCCAGGCTTTTCATTTAACTTATGAATTGCATTTACATGCCCAATTGCCAAATCAACTACATGAATATAATCTCTCACGCCAGTTCCATCCGGAGTATCGTAGTCGTTTCCAAATATTCCAAGACACTTGAGTTTACCAACAGCGACTTGTGTAATATATGGCATAAGATTATTAGGAATCCCATTAGGATTTTCTCCAATTGTTCCACTTTTATGTGCACCAATTGGATTAAAATAACGAAGTAAAATCACGTTCCACTCTGGATCAGCTTTTTGAATATCTGTTAAGATCTGTTCCAACATTGCCTTCGTTTGACCATATGGATTCGTAATTTCGCCCTTAGGACACTCTTCTGTAATAGGAACAAATGCAGGAGCACCATACACTGTAGCAGAAGATGAAAATACAATATTCTTTACGTTATGTTTTCTCATTACATCAAAAAGCACTAACGAGCCCGAAATGTTATTAGTATAATATTCCAAAGGCTTTTCCACTGATTCGCCAACAGCCTTTAGTCCTGCAAAATGAATACAAGAATCTATATCTTCATTTTCAAATACTTTATTCAAACCATCTGCATCATTAATGTCAACTTTATAAAATTTAACAGGCTTACCTGTTATTTTTTCTACTCTTTTAAGTGATTCTCTACTTGAATTACTTAAATTATCTATTACCACTACTTCCATTCCTGCATTCTGTAATTCAATAACTGTATGACTACCAATATAACCTGCACCACCTGTAACTAAAATTGCCATAATATTATTCTCCAATCTTTCTATTTATTTTACTTGTTCTCTTTTGTATCACTTTTCTCATATCTTTTTTGCATATACTCTTTACTTTTTTTCAGTACTTCAACAAATCCTGCTGCTGCATATGGTATTGCAAATATAAAGTACTGAATAATATACTGTGATTTTGCTTCCCACATAATGTGAAACAGAAAACCACCAATGATAATCATCCCTAACAGCATCTGATTGGCATTTAATATTTTACGTTTAACTATAATATAAAATGCTGCACATATCCATATAAAAGACTGATAGAAATTCATAAATCCTACAAACACATTATGCCAGAATCCAACATACATACTTTGTGTAAATGCTGATAATTCTTCAGTATGATTATTGGCACAATTGCTTTCCCATATTGACATATATGTTGGCTCTGTCCACTGTAATGCTATCTTTTCACTAAAAAAGCTCAGCCCTTTTCCTGGATTTTGAATGTAATATGTCATTTGCTCTTTAATGTTTTCTGCTCCAATCTGCGCAGCCTTTTTTTCATTGTATTTCACAGATTCATATGTTGTCACTGTATATTTATTATATGTACCTGTTCCAAACCAGCCATCTTGAAGACCCATTGCAAAAAAAGTAACCATGGGTATTCCTTCATTTATTTTAACATTCGATCTAATACTATAATAAGAATTAAGCGCGCTCATTGAACAAATTGAGCTAGCTACCATCAAGACGGCAAATATAACATACAAAACCTCTTTCTTTTTGAAGAAATTGATCACAAGCATAATAACCATAGCAATCAAAACAATAAAATAGTTATTCTTTAGTATAACTCCAATACTGATACAAATGATTGATATTAATATATATTTTGTTTTATTGCTTTCAAGGAACGCAAGCTCCATCCACAATGCAAGTGAAGCAAATGCTAACCCAAAGAGATTTCCATAGACATATGTGCAAAAGAACATTGCGCAAAAGCATCCAAACAATAATATTAGAACAACTTTAGAAATTTTTTCACCAAATATAATCTTGGTAATACGATATATCGAAAAAAATGTTACACATACTGCAACTGCATTCAATAACTGAACCACCTGATAATAGCCACTGCCCACGATTCTATAAATAATCTCAATAAATGCAACAATTCCAAGTTGATATGGATATTCATATAAGTAATGGCCCACATTAAACGCTGAATAATTACCCTTGATAAAATCTGATGCAATCATAGAAACAAATAATCTGTCCGCAATTGGTTCACTGTGTGTGATTCTTACCCACGTTACCGAAAACACAAATGTAAAAATCATAAGAATGCAAACTAATTTTTTGGTATTTAATTTTGCTAACGAATATTTATGATCAATAATTAAGGACATAAAAATTGTAATCACAAATAATACCAATATTACAAATATATTATCTACCCTGTATAATGTCCATTCTGCATATGTAGCACTGAAATATGCACTAATCAAAAAATTTGATATCGCTAATAATGAAAATATAACTAAGCTGAAATATACTAGTACTTTAACAGAAAAGATGTGAATCCCCTCACACACTTTAGCCAACTTATGTTTCATATACTGTTACTCCCTATCGTTTCATAATACACTGATTATGTGGTTACATTATACATGTGGTTGCATTCTACATATCGTTGCATTCTACATATTGTTACATATACATATCGTTACATTTACATATCGTTACATTTACATATCGTTACATTTACATATCGTTACATTTACATATCGTTACATTTACATATCGTTACATTTACATATCGTTACATTTACATATCGTTATGTCATATATGTGCTACGTTAAACATTGGTTATATTACATAGGGTTACATTACACATGAGTTACAATACAAGAACATTGTCCACTAATCATAATATTCTTCTTACCTGCTTGTACAAAAAAACTTTCTCCAGGCTTATATTGAAGTGTTGTATCTTCTACCGTTATTGTTCCATTCCCTGATAGAATAATTACCGATACAAAAGAAGTTTCATCTACAACAATTTTTGCTTCGCTATACACCTCATACTTAAAACATTCAAAATACTTGCATTGTACAAGTAGTTCTTGCTTATAATTCTTGCTATCGACAATTAATTCACTGCTGTCATCCTTAACATATGGCTCAGTATCTACAACATCAAGTGCTTTCTTCAAATGAAGCTCTCTTGTATTGCCGAACTTATCTTTTCTATCATAATCATACAAACGATAAGTACTATTGGAATTTTGTTGAATCTCACAAATAAGAATACCTGCTCCAATTGCATGGATTGTGCCCGCTTTCACAAAAATACAATCCCCTATCTTAACTTTAATCTCGTTTAAAACTTCCGTTATTGTATTATTTGCAATTCTTTCTTCAATCTCTTTTTTGCTTACTTGTTTGGCCAAACCACAGTAAAGACTTGCGCCTTTTTCGCAATCCAGAATATACCACAACTCATTTTTACCATACTCACCTTCATTTTCAAGTGCATATTCATCATCTGGATGAATCTGCACGGATAAAGCCTGCTTGGCATCAATGAATTTTATTAGTATTGGAAATCGGTCCAAAGCTTGGCACTTCCATCCTAATTCTTCTTTTCCAATCAGTTGGAGGTATTCATTAAATAATAAACCTTTATATTTGCCTAATGCGATACGACTTTGTCCATCTGGATGTGCTGATAATTCCCAACTTTCACCGATTACATCGTAGTCACACTTCTTGCCAAATACAGTTCTTAACTTAGTACCACCCCAAAGATTATCTTTAAATGCAGGATCGAGTTTTACAATTGAAGACTCATTAATTTTATTAACGCCTTTGTTTTGCCCATATATCTTGACCATATCAGATTCCATTATCTGTTCACCGATACCGACCTCAATAATCACCACATCTTCATCAGTATTATTAGCGACCTTGTGCTCCAGTCCTATTGGGACAAAGACACTTTCATATTTATGATACTCTCTTTCAATTTGTCCTAGTGTAATTGTTGCTACACCTTCAACAACAGACCAGTGCTCACTTCTAAATTCATGCTGATGAAGATTCATACTCATCCCAGGAAATACAGTGACTTTCTTAACTTTATAGCTGTCGGAATAAGTTAGTAGTTCATGGACCCCCCATTCTCTATAAGACAATCTATTAAAATCAAAATATTGGGAATATTTATCATGATTATCTTTAATGATATCCTTAATATTTTCAATCGATTGTTTGTTTGATACATATACTGCATCTTCTGTATTAACGACGACAACATCTTCCAAGTCGTTAGCAACAACAAGCTGTCTTTGTGATCTGTTAATAACCGATACGTTCTTACATTCGTTTATTATAACTTCTTCTAAATCAGTTTGATTTTTTATTTCTTCCAAATCGCATACATTACCAACATCCTGCCACTCAAATCCAATTTCGATTACTTTTGTTTTATCTGATATCCCCAATACGGCACTTTCAACACTCTGTTTAGGAATTTGTGCCATAATATTATAGTCAAATTTAATACTTAATCTGATTGCTGATACTTTCTTCCTTGCTAAAACACAATTTTCGAATATCCGCGGCGTATTTTTTCTAAGTTCATTTAAAAAATCACCTGCACGACACAAAAAAATACCACTATTCCATAAGTAATTTTTTTCGTAGGTGTATTGGGGGGCTTCCTCATAATCGGCTCTCTCGATAAATTTAATGATATCTTGTCCATCGCGCTTAATGTAACCATATGAAGTAGATGGCTTATTGGGTTTCACTCCAAACAAAACAATCTGGCCTTTTTTTGCCATCTCCTTCGCAGAAAGTACTGCTTCTTGATATTCTTTACCCTCAATAAGATTATCTGACGATACTACAAAAACCAATTCAGATTGATTACAAAACATACAACCTAAAGCAATCGCAGGTGCAGTTCCTCTAGGATTTCCTTCTAATAACACTCTATATCTTAAACTTTGAAAAGCCTTCATCTGACCTTCAACTATATTAACGTACTTTTCATTTGTAACGATTAAAAATTCATCACAAAAAGGCATATTTCTTACAATTGTTTCTTGTAGTAGAGATCTACCTTCTTTTATATTCATAAATTGCTTTGGATAATTTTTTCTAGATAATGGCCATAAACAATCTCCACTTCCTCCAGCTAAAATAAGACACTTCATTTTGTTTCTCCTTATCAATTCCTAATATAAATATTAAGAATCTATTACTTTCAATTTGCTAATTTTATCCCCATATATAGGTAAATATAACATATTCGTATTTATTATGCAAATTATTTGGTCACAAAAATAGCCCAATAAAGAAAGGCAGTCAACGTTTGACTGCCTTTCTTTATTTACTGTATTATCTCGTTTTTAATTCTCATTTGTTGTTTTTTTCTTTCTTAAATCATAAACGTACAAACCGCCTATCATGCAGAAAGCGCCTGCTCCAATAATAATGTATAACAATATATTTGTATGATCTCCTGTTTGAGGTAGTTTCACATTATCCAATGTATCACCTAATGAAACATCTGATAATACATAATCCGAACAATGTGTAATTGTAAATTCCGCAGAACCATCTGTAACTGTAATAATCTGGTTTTGGAATTCTAACTTTCCACTGGCCTCATTGAAATAGTATAATTTAACCTGTGTACCATTTGCAAATTTATCCTGTACATTTACTTTGACTTGTGCAGGGCCTGGAAGTTCTCCTGAATAATCAAAATGGATAACTAATGATTTATCAGCGACTTTAGTTTTATCAATTAATTTTTGAGCGTTTGTTGATGTTGCATTTACCACTACGCCAAGTGAAATAGGAGTAAAGTTAGTAATTGTATTACCATCAAATTTCCATGTTGCAACAATATTACCATTTGGATCTGTAACATTAAACTGAATCGTTGTTCCATTGGCTTTAATTGCTTCAAATACAGAAGCATCTATTGTTTGACCCGCTGGTACTGTAATTACTGAATTATTAGTAGTTCCTGAATTATTACCAGATCCTGCAGTATTGCCAGTTCCTGCATTATTTCCAGTTCCTGCATTATCTCCAGTTCCTGCATTATTTCCAGTTCCTGCATTATTTCCAGTTCCTGCATTATCTCCAGTTCCTGCATTATCTCCAGTTCCCGGAGTACTAATCACTGGATCTGTTGGGATAGTTGGGAATCCATTCACTAAATATGACTGCCAATTTGTATATTCAATTCCAGATAGCTCAACTGCAAGATTATTATTATAATATGAAATTGTTGTACGAGTTGCATATAAAATTAAATCTTTACTATCTACATTTGTTCCACTTCTTGAAACATTTGTTAAATCATAAGTATTAACATATTTCTGGTCTGGACGAAGTGGATCTACATCTGAATATAATGGTCTATATGATTTTGTTGTAGAATCATATATATAATTAGATGCCCATGTCCCATTACCATCTACAAGATATATATCAAAGCCTTTATTCATAGATGTATCTTTAACCGTCTTTTGTTCTTGTCCAGCTATTTCTACTGAATTTATCCAAGTCACGGCACTATTAATAGCAGACTTTACTGCCTCTGAAGGATCATGAATTGTCATCAGATACTCTGCAACTGCTTTCGTTGTATATGAGCTTACTGATTCTCTTTCATACGTACGTCCCATTGTAACAGTTCCGTCCGTCTTGTACTGTGAAGCCCAGCCAGCTTTTACATCATCATTAGAAACTTGTGATGATACAAGGAAATCATTTCCTTTTGTAACTGCTGCTTTGAGTGCATTAACATCAACTATTTTTCTTGCGAATACATAGTTTTGGTTATTTAAAATAGCCACATCACTAAGTAATCCGAGAACTGCAGTTGTAACATTATTACCAACTTCGATGTTCCCGTTGAATCCTTGTGCTGCGGTTGGAGACATCTGCCATCCGCCTGAAGCATTCTGGTTCAATGTAAGGAATTCTATACCTTTTTTGAAAGCTTCCTGATATTTTGAATCGCCAGGATTTTTTTCTGTGATATATTTTGCTAAATATTTAAGTTCTGCTGTTGTTGCCCCATCAAGAAGTGTTGATGTGCTTCTAAGTGCACCCAATTTATTAGATAATCCTGTTTGAGTCATATCTGTATTAGTTGGAAGTGATTGAAAGCCACCATCTGTGTTCTGTAATGCGACAATATTATCTGCAACTGCTTTATTAGAAATCAATGTTCCATCAAGAAGTCCATCATATCTACTGCCATATCCTTGTGCTGCTGTTGAATAACTTGGTGTTGCACTCGTCTTCATAACAGGGATTGCTGCATAAAAGCTTTGTACATTACTATCTGTATAAATATCAGCTCCAAATTTATTTAATATATATGCTACTGGAAGAAATGTCACATTGTAATCATCTGACAAAAATGTATTATACGTAGGATATGTTGTTTTAGCATTAACACTCATAGGAATCTGAGCAGCTGTTAATGCATCTGCAACTGTATTTCCATTAAACACCACATCATTAGAACCGATAGTAAGTCTTAATGTCTCACCATTCATTGTAATTGTAATATCATTTCCTGATTCACTATAGTCAACACCAATTTGTGCAAACATTTCCTTCATTGGTGCCATTAAATCACCAGCAGAAGTTATTGTTGCATAGTTGCCAGTTGCCACTACATTCGCATTTTTATCAAGCCATACTCTGTTATAATTATCGATCAAAAATACTGGATCATTTGTGTTGAACCAAACTCTTCTAACAGTCATCTTTGAGAAATCATAACTGCCTTTAGTGACAGTTGCTGCCTGGCTTACAACAGGAGCTGTAGTTAATAGCATTGAAGCAGCTAACACGCCTACCAATGCTTTTTTAAATAATCTATTCATCTATTTTTCCTCCTTATTCACCAAGCGCTTTTTTCCATTTTGTTAACAATGTTGTTGCATTTGTATCACATCCTTTTAAAGTAAATGAATAACCCACACGTCTTTCACTCATACCATTATTCAATGTGAAGCTTGCTATTCCATCACGTCCTGAAAATATTTCATAGAAATCACTAGTTGTGATTTTATCACTTGCTTTTAATCCATAATAAGCACCAGTTGTATCAAGTCCGTAAAACCTACCAAATAACTTAGTAGTGGACCCGTCTGGTATAAGTAACTTATCACTTGCAAGTTCACGTGTACGATCTTTAACTACATATATATTGTATCCGGTAAAACCAACTGTTTGTATCCAGTTAACATAGCTCTGTACTGAGTTTCTGATTTCTGTTGTTGGATTTTGAATATTAATCAATACTTTAAGTACAGCCTCACTTTCACTAGGTGAAATAGAGGGAAGCTCAAATGCTCGTCCACCTGTTGGTTTTCCAGTGATAGCATCATATTGTTGAGACCATCCTGTTGTAACTGCGCCAATCTTAACCTGCGCATCGAGTATAAATTTAAGACCACTATCCCATAATGCTTTAAGAGATGCGTTTGTAATTCCCAATGTAACAAGATCTGGATTAGTTTGTGCTACAATTTCAGCTCTAGCCCATGCAAAATCATCACATAATGTAGAATCCGTCAATCCAGAATCATTTGTTAATGCATATACTACTGCCATTACATTTGGCATTGCATTATCATTAAATGTAATATTTTTAAAATATCCAACACCGTATGGATAATACTGTGGAAATCCACCCGTAGGATTCTGAGCATCTATTAGATACTTAACTGCTTTCCAAAAACCTTTTTCAACGGTTGCCAATTCGGCTTCATGACCTACAAATAAAGAAGGATTTTCTTTTGATAGTCTGATCACTTTTGACAAAAACTTGATATGTCCATGAGTAGATCCATTATCAAATGTTGAATAAGCGTGACCAACCAATGTAGTAAATGTATCATTTAGCAAATCATAAGCTGTATTTGTTTTACCCCATCCGCCATCATCATTCTGATATCTTGGATTGACAACATTAACAGCCGCTTTGAGTAAAGCAGATGTATTAGCTGCTCCTGCTGTTGTATCCTTTATTTTTGATGATAGACCAGAATAAGTATATGCACCAGTCTCCATTCCTACCGTAGTATAGGCTGATGAACCATTAATTACAGGTGTAACTGCTGCATCTGAATAATAAAACGCAAAAGCCATTTCCATTCTATGTACTTGCTCATTCCATACTACAGTACCACCAAGCGCTTCTGCAGTAAATTTTACAGGAAGATAGCATGCATAATACTGACCACCATCTTCACTTTTTTCACCATCTATCGCTTTAAAATATGGTGTAACAACAGCATCCATTGTAAGTGTTGTAGTTGTTTTTCCATCATTTAATGTGGCAAAATTCTTACCTTGCTCCATATCTAATGTTAAACCGTTATAAGTTATTTCAATTTTTCCAGTAGCCTGAACAGCATTAACTGTTGCTGTAATATCTGCAAATGCGCACTTCAAAGGTGCCATCATTCCGTCCGGATTACCTTCTCCCAATTTCATTTCGGCCTTAATCAAGAGGCCTTTTTCCAATTCTTCTGGAGCCCACTTTCCTCCATTACTCTTAGTATAACGATTTGGTTCATATTCTGGTACTCCTAAGAATTTAATGACCAAGTCACTGACTTGTACTGCCTGCGCATCCACTGGACTATCGGCATATGCCTGAGTAACAGGGAACAACTTACCTGAGAAACCTACCAAGGCTCCTATTGCCATTGTGGTACAAATACCCAGCACCGCTAATGATTTTTTAGTATTTTTCATGTACGCAACACCTTTCAAATTATTTTTTTTGTGCACATTGCACATATTTCATATTATATTAACGTACTTATATATACTACTGATAAACAGTAAAACATTAGATATTTAACATAAAAACAGTACAAAATTTGATATTTTGTACATTCTATGTTATTATGTTTTACAAAAGTGTTTTTAATAAGCTACCCATACTAATTTGCGTTGTTTTAATGATTCTATGTTATAAATAAGCTATTATTTTCTTATTTGGGAGGTATTTGTTTTCATGGTAACCGAAATTACAAAAGAATTTTCAACAGAAAGAAGTAGGCACGGTCCTTCTTACTCAATGAAGAAAATCCATTCTCATCAAGTGAATGAATTTTTCTTTCTAAAAGAAGGTGAGTGTACGATTCAAATTGATAAAGATATCTATAGAATATCCCCTGGCACCTTTATAATGATTCCTGCCGGATGCTTGCACAAGACTACCTACCTTTCTTCCAATTATCAAGAAAGAGTAATCGTTTATTTTCCTGATAAAGAAATCAGCTGGTTCTTAGAAGAATTTGGACAAATCAATATTGATCTATTTTTGAAAAAAAAAGTAATTAAGATACCAGAAAAGAGAATTTCCCATATTAACAATCTACTAATACTGATTGATTATGAACTTAATGGTGTTGATGAAATGTCAACTTCGATGGCAAGAGCTTATTTCTATCAACTACTTTTATTTATTATACGTTGTGATAAATATAGTAATAGTGTAGTTCAAAAGTTAAATGTATCTAATGTTGTAATACAAAATGTGATTGATTATATATGTAAATATTATTATAATAACCTTACCCTTACTGATGTCGCAAATGAATTTGGAATGAGCGAATCAAGTCTCTCCAAAAAATTCAAGACATTCTCTGGATTTCGTTTTAAAGAATACATAATTGGTGTTAGAATGAAAGCTGCAGAGAATTACCTATTAAATACTGATAAATCAATAACAGAGATTTCGGATTTATGTGGATTTAATGATAGTAACTTCTTTGGCGATTCATTTAAAAATTTCACTGGCACTTCTCCTAATAATTTCCGGAAACGCATATAATTTTTATATTTTCTCCAATTGCAACTTTGCAATTGGAGATTTCCTGCTAATTGAAAGGCAGTTATACTCATTTTATTGAGTATAACTGCCTTTCATCTTTTCCAAAAACTTATTATTAATTCTTATCTACTTTCGATTTACATCTTTTGGCTATAATTTCTAAGCAATCAATTCCAAATTCAGCTACCACTGTTATTATAAGCACAATTATAAAGCCATTCATCCTATTTCTATCTCCAGTTTGTATTGCTGTGGAACTTATAACACTATCATTAACTACTATTGTATCCTGAGTTTCAGCAGAAATGATTCCATCGACTGCTATTGTATCTTGAGGATTCGCAGAAATAATTTCATCGACAACAGGAGTTACAATTGCTTCATTTCCAGCCCAATTAACTGTCAAATTGTGAAGCATTGTTGTATTTTGCCATCCACCGCTTCCAGTTGTACCAGTATGTTGAATTGCAAT
>Ga0302165_10000208_pt1 | contig 24006 bp, 19 predicted proteins | sample I_Fen_E3_2_FD_193499 | JGI IMG/M metagenome (GOLD analysis project Ga0302165, IMG submission 193499) | Peat permafrost microbial communities from Stordalen Mire near Abisko, Sweden - I_Fen_E3_2 | ecosystem: Environmental > Terrestrial > Soil > Wetlands > Permafrost | place: Sweden: Abisko...
ATTTGATCCAGAGAAATTTAAAGATGGAATTAATCTTATCGGAAATATTAAGGCGGATAATGGGTTAGGTCAAAGTACCAGATTAATAGCGGACATACTTACTAATAGTGGTGTTCAATTTAGTGTATGTAATTATTATCAATTACCAGGCGGAAGTATGACGGATTCTACTTATGAATATAAAATATCAGAAGATTTGCCGTTTAATATTAATTTAATTCATGTGAACCCAAGTGAATTTACAGTGGCCTATATGCAATTAGGAAAAAAAATATGGGATGGTCGCTATAATATTGCATTTTGGCTCTGGGAGTTGGAAGAATTTCCGGACGAATGGGTTGGGTGTATTGATCTTGTAGACGAGATATGGACGCCAGCGGAGTTTGTGAGCGAAAGTATTCGAAAGAAAACGGACAAGCCTGTTAGAACGATACCTTACCCTGTAAAAGCACCTACGGATGAACGATATGATAGGAAACATTTTAATTTACCCAAGGACAAGTTCCTGTTTTTTATGATGTATAATAGTGGAAGCATAATGGAGAGAAAAAATCCGATTGGTACACTGGAAGCATTTAAGAAAGCGTTTGATAAAGATAATAGTAATGTAGGTCTCGTAATTAAAATAAATGAAATGGAAGACAGCAGTGAAATTGCCAGAATAAAAGATTTCTTTGACGGTTACACTAGCATTTATTTTATTACAAATAATATGTCTAAAGTTGAAGTGAACAGCCTTGTAAAGGCAGTTGATGTACTTGTTTCACTCCACAGAGCAGAAGGGTTTGGTCTTGGAATGGCAGAGGCAATGCTTGTTGGAACACCGACAATTGCGACAAACTGGTCGGCTAATACAGAATTTATGAATCATGATGTTGCATGTATGGTAGATTATGAGCTTATAGAAATAAAAGAAGATTATGGATTATTTAAAAAAGGATACCGCTGGGCTGACGCTGATATTAATCAGGCAGCCGAGTATATGAAAAAACTCTATCAAGACACAGATTTTGCAGTGAACATGGCAGATGAGGCCAAGACGTTCATCGAAGCGAAGTTAAGTATGGAGAGTTCAGTTAAACTGGTAAAAGATAGAGTTGAACAGATCTATTTGGAAAAGAGGAAATTAAAGTGAAAGCGATAAGTGCATTAAAAGAATTATATGCCTACAGACAAATGATATACAGTCTCGTAAAAAAAGACCTGCGTGGCAGATATAAGGGTTCAGCATTGGGTTTTTTGTGGACGTTTATTAATCCTTTGTTACAGTTAGGAGTATATACAATCGTATTCTCTTTTATGTTGGGAAGTGAAATTCACCCTTATTCTTTGTTCTTATTTGTAGCGCTTATTCCCTGGATATTCTTTAGCTCATCCGTTACAGGTGGTTCCAGCAGCGTGCTTGCATCAAAAGAGATGATTAAAAAGATTTATTTTCCAAGAGAAATCATGCCAATTGCAAATGTAACAAGTTCATTTGTTAATATGTTATTGTGCTTTCTTGTAATATTTGGTGTTTTAATTGCGATGGGTTGGGGTGCTAATTTTGTGGCGCTGCTCTATTTGCCATTGATTATGATAATTGAATATATTCTGTGTTTGGGAATTGCACTACTGACATCAGCATTTACTGTGTATTTCAGGGATTTGGAATATATACTCGGAATTGTTACGATGGCATGGATGTATTTAACTCCTGTAATGTACCCTTCATCAAAAGTTTTGGATAGAATAGCAACTACAAGATTGGCACAATATGATTATCTTTGGTATTTAAATCCAATGACACCAATTATAGATGCGTATAGGGATATTTTATTTTACAAGCGAGTACCACAAATGAGTACCTTGTTACTTGCATTTGTAATAGGATTATTCTTTGTTGTGGTTGGGTATGCTGTATTTAGAAAACTTCAAAGAGGTTTTGCGGAGGAATTATAAAATGAAACAAGGAAATGCAATAGAAGTAAAAAATCTGACAAAAAAATTCAAAGTCTACTTTGATAAGGGAAGTCAGCTAAAAGAAAGAATATTGTTTAGAAACCGCAATCGCTATGAAGAAAGATGGGTTTTAAATGGTGTTAGTTTCGAGGTCAAAAAAGGTGAAGCAATTGGTCTTATTGGGCATAACGGTTGTGGTAAAAGTACAACACTAAAGCTTTTGAGTAAGATTATTTATCCAGATGCCGGAAGTATTGAAATGAAAGGCAGGGTTTCTAGCTTAATCGAGTTAGGCGCCGGTTTTCATCCAGATATGAGTGGTAGAGAAAATGTTTATACAAATGCATCTATATTTGGATTATCAAAAAAAGAAATTGATTCAAGATTTGACGATATTGTTGCTTTTTCAGAATTGGAAGAATTTATTGATAATCCTGTAAGAACATATTCTTCAGGTATGTATATGAGACTCGCATTTTCGGTAGCAATTAATGTGAATGCAGAAATCTTACTGATCGATGAAATCTTAGCAGTTGGTGATTCTAATTTTCAAGCAAAATGTTTCAACAGACTTAGAGAAATCAAAGCGCATGGAACAACAATTGTAATAGTATCACATTCATTAAGCCAAATAGAGCAAATTTGCGATAGAACAATTTGGTTACAAGATGGTTTGATTGCAGAAGAAGGCGCTCCAAGAGATATTCATCCTAAATATTTGAACTATATGGGTGAACAAAGACAAGTGATTGCTGAAAAAGAGGCTGAAAGACAAAAAGATAAAACCAGTGATGCCAAAGGAACCAAAAATCCACATGAACAAGTGGAAAAGGATAAGGTCGCAAAGGAAAAAAATCGTTGGGGAAATGGTAATGCAAGAATAAGAAACATTGTTATGTTAAATTCTAAGATGGAAGAACAGCATGTCTTTGCAACTGGGGATGATATGGTTTTGAAGTTAGAGTATAATGTGAAAGAAAATGTAAAAGATGCAGTATTTGGAATTGGAATATTTAGGGGCGACGGATTACAGTGCTATGGAACGAACACAAGGATTGACAAGCAAGCAGAGTTTAACTTGTCAGAAGATGGAATGCTTCAACTAGATTTAAAGAATATAGGCTTGCTTCCAGCAGAATATATCGTTGACATTGCAATTGAATCAGAAATAGGGGTTCCAGTAGATTATTTTAAAGTCGCAACTTCATTTGAAGTTTATTCAAATATTGACGATGTAGGGGTTATACGAATAGCACATGAGTGGAATTTTGATGGGGTGAGATAAAATGGGTGTTAATAAGACAATAGACGAGATGTTATTGCAAGAAAAAGGGTTAAAAAAGTTCATAAGAAAAGTTATATACAGAGCGGTTGCACCACTAATAAACAATTTAAGGGATAGTTTCAATGATAGAATATCAGATGAATTGACGCAATACGGCGGTGAATTATCCCAAAATGGTAATAGAATTACGAATCTTGAAATTAATATAAGAAATAATAATGATATTATCAAAGACTTACAAAATGAGGTAGTTAGACAAGACTACGAATTAAAAAAGACACTTGACTATGCACTTACGTTAGGTGAAGCGGTTAAGAAAAATACATCAGTGAAAACGAAAGCATCTGTGGATACGAATGCATCAGTGAATAATAAAACAGCAGACAATGCGAATGTATCAGAAATTGCCTCTGATGTATCTCAGACCGCCTCATCACAAGATTCATATACAGGAATTGATTACTTTGATTTTGAAAATAGATTTAGAGGTAGCAGAGAAAAAATTAAGGAAGTTCAAGAACAATACCTTACATATTATTTAGGTAAGAAGAAAGTCGTTGATATTGGATGTGGACGAGGAGAATTCCTAGAACTTCTGAAAGAGAATAATATCGGTGTGATTGGAATTGATCTTTATGGTAAGTCAATTGAGTGCTGCAAGCTAATGGGCCTTAATGTATTACAAGAAGATGCGATTCAGTATTTAGGTGAATGTGATAGTGTGGATGGGGTATTTGCAGGACAGTTAGTAGAACATTTGACAATTGAACAGATAATGAAGCTTTGTGAAGTCGCTTATGAAAAGCTTGAAGATGATTGTTATATGATCCTAGAGACGCCTAATCCTACATCATTGGCAATATACACCCATGCTTTTTATATGGACCCTTCACACGTTAAACCGGTACATCCATTAACCCTTCAATATTGTGCTGAAAAAGCAGGCTTTAAGGATGTTAAGATTTTATATACGCAAAGTAGCTTACTTCCAGTTAGTATTCCAAAAATTGAAAGTACAAATATTACAAATTTGGAAGAGTTTAATCGCGCAATGGAAATTGTCTCGAAAACATTATTTGGGAGTCAAGATTACGCAATCATAGCTAAAAAGTAGTTATAAAGGTTATCGGAGGAAAAAATGTCAATTCAAAATAGTGATATAGATATAGAATTAATCATGCAAGAAATCAAAGCCGATATAAAAGAAAAAGGATATACAAATGATTTGTTGAGCTTTAATGATATAGTGGTAGACACAAGTACAATGAATGTATCAAAGTTTGATAAGATTTCATTTAATGAAGAAATATATACAGTGAATCATACTTGGAATGTACAGGCTTATAGAGTGATTAATGGTTCAAAGATTGCTTTGTTTTTCAAAAAGGTCGTGAGAAAAATGGTGTATTTTTTTGTAGAACCGATTGTTTTAGAGCAAGATGGTTTTAATGCATCAATTGTAAGACTGATGAACCAAATGAATTGTTATGTTGATGAAACAAAAGAACAAAATCTAGCATTAAAGAAACAAGTAGAAGATTTAACTGAAAAGATTAAGCAATTTGAGCAAAAGTAATTGAGGTGTATGATGCAAATATTACAACTAATTCCGACCATTGCATACGGTGATGCGGTAGGAAATGATGCAATCGCTTTAAAAAAGATATTAAAAAAAATGGGCTATGTATCTAATATATACGCTGAAAGTGTAGTTGAACCATTGGATAGTAAAACAGCATATAAGATTGATAAGATGCCAAAGGTTAATGAGGATGATATTATCATTTATCATTTATCTACAGGCAGTGAATTGAATTTTAAATTTGCAAAATTCAAATGCAGAAAAATAGCCATATATCATAACGTTACACCGCCAGAATTTTTTGAACAAAATGATGAATTTATTAAAGGAATTAATGAATGGGGATTAGAAGGAGTTAGATTTTTAAGTGATAAAGTAGATTACTGCCTAGCTGACTCAGAATTAAATAAGCAGGATCTGATTGACTTAAACTATAAATGCGAAATTGATGTATTGCCAATCGTAGTTTCGTTTAAAGATTACAAAAAAACTCCGAATAGAGCTATTGTTAAGAAATACAGCGATGGATATAAAAACTTTATATTTACGGGAAGAATCGCTCCAAATAAGAAGCAGGAAGATCTCATCGCTGCATTTTACTATTATAAAAAATACTACAATGATAAATCAAGATTGATTTTGGTTGGTTCATATAAAGAAACAGATTTGTATTATATGAGATTGAAGAAATATGTTGAAGAAATTGGTGTTGAAGATGTAATATTTAGCGGACACATAAAATTTGATGAAATTCTAGCTTTTTATAAAGTTGCTGATGTGTTCTTGTGTATGAGTGAACACGAGGGATTTTGCGTTCCACTGATTGAAGCAATGATGTTTGAGGTTCCGATTATTGCCTATAATTCCACAGCAATTCCTGGTACATTAGGAGGAAGCGGATTTTTGGTCGACGATAAAGATCCTATTTTTGTTGCAAAATGTATAGACAAAGTTGTTTCAGATAAGGAATTGAAAGAAAATCTGATTAAGAATCAAAATGAAAGATTAGAAGATTTCAAATATGAACATATCGCTGAACAATTTAAAAATTATATTAATGCATTTATAGATAAGGAACAAGTGTAAATAAACAAAAATTAAAGATTATTATTTATGACAATATTTGCATTTGCAATTTAAATATGTCTAAAAGTGTGAAAGATGTGCATTGTCTCGCAGAGCGAGCCATTAAAAGATGCACAGGAATGGAGAAGGTATGAAAGAATTCATGAAATTAAAAAAAGTTGGATTTGTAATACCTTGGTATCATAAAGACATTCCAGGTGGCGCAGAAATGGAACTTAGGGGCACCGTAGGACATTTACATGCAAGTGGTGTAGATGTTGAAATAATTACTACCTGTGTTAAAGACTTTAATTCAGACTGGACAGAGAATTATTTCAAAGAAGGCATTGAAGAAATTGATGGTGTTACAACAAGGCGATTTAAAGTTAGAAAAGGTAATTTGGAAGCGTTTCATAAAGTGAATTATAAAATAATGAATAATCTTCCTGTTTCTATTGAAGAGGAAGATATATTTTTGCAAGAGATGGTTAATAGCCCTGATATGTATCAGTATATAGAGGAAAACAAGGATGACTATCTCGCATTTGTATTTATACCATATATGTTTGGAACAACCTATTTTGGAATGCAGGCTTGTCTGGAGAAGGCAGTCCTAATCCCCTGTCTTCATGATGAAAATTATGCATATTTTAAAAGATTTAAAGAATTGTTTAGTCAGATAAACAGTATCCTGTTTCATGCGCAACCAGAAATAGATTTGGCTAACCGAATTTATGATTTGAGTAAAGTCAAAACAATAGTTATGGGTGAAGGCGTAGAAACTGATTTCGAATATAACGAAGAGAGATTCCGTGAAAAATATAATGTGAGAGAACCGTATATCATATATGCGGGAAGAAAAGATACAGCCAAGAATGTTGATACACTTATCACTTATTTTAAAGAGTATAAGAGTAGAAATGCAAATGGTATGAAACTGATTCTTATTGGTGGGGGTAGTATGGAAATTCCATCGGAGATTAAGGCGGATGTGATGGATCTTGGGTTTTTACCAATACAGGACAAGTATGATGCTTGCGCAGGTTCTGTTCTTTTGTGCCAACCGTCTAAAAATGAAAGCTTTTCAATCGTAATTATGGAGAGTTGGTTATGTGAAAGGCCAGTTCTTGTAAATAAAAAATGCAATGTGACACATTATTTTGCAGAGGCGTCCAAAGCAGGCCTATATTTTGATAATTATTTTGAATTTGAAGGATCCATTAATTATATTTACAATAATGCAGATTTGGCGAAACAGATGGGACAAAATGGACGAAAATTTGTGCTAGATAATTTCAAATGGGAAGTTATAGTAAAACGATTCGTAGAATTTTTTGAGAAGGTAATGAAACATGAATAAGAAAATAGCAATCATTAATCAACGATATGGTTTAGAAGTAAATGGTGGTTCAGAATTATACTCAAGGCAGATAGCCGAGCGCTTAACGGCAAAGTATGATGTTGAAGTACTTACAAGTTGTGCAATTGAATATGTAAAATGGAGTAATCATTATAAAGAAGGCGTAGAAATTATTAATAATGTTGCGGTAAGAAGATTTAAAACAGAACATGAACGTACGCCTAGAAAATTCACGGCATTAGATACAGCAATGCAACAAAATCCAAACGCATCAAAGGACCAATCAGATAGATGGATAGAAGAAATGGGCCCATATTGCCCCAAACTTGTAGACTATATCGATGCGCATCAAGATGAATATGATGCAATCATTGTAGTTACATATCTTTATTATCCTGCGGTTAAGAGCATAGTCAGAATTAAGAATAAAGCTATATTTATTCCGACAGCGCATCAGGAACCCTTCATACATTTTAAAATGTATGAAGAAGTGTTCAATGCACCAAAAGCGTATGTATTTCTTACGGACGAGGAAAAAGAATTAGTACATGGAATATTTAAAAATGAAGAAATTCCATATGAAGTCATGGGCGTTGGTGTTCAGGTACCCGACGTTGTAGATCCACAACGCTTTAAAAAGAAATATAAGTTAGATAATTATATTATATATGTAGGAAGAATTGATGAAGGAAAAGATTGCCCAAGAATGTTCGAATACTTTTTGGAGTACAAAAGAAGAGTAAAAAGTGACTTGAAGTTAGTTCTTATGGGTAAAGCAGTAATAGAAATCCCTAATCATAAGGATATTATCAGTCTTGGATTCGTAAGCGAAGACGACAAATTTGATGGGATTAAGGGATCGAAGGCACTTATTTTACCTTCCAAATTTGAGAGTTTATCAATTTCAGTATTAGAAGCTATGACGTTATCAATTCCAGTAGTAGTGAATGGAATTTGTGATGTCCTTAAAGGACATTGTACTAAGAGCAATGGTGGCTTATATTATAAAAATTATTTTGAGTTTGAAGGATGTCTTAATTATTTGGAATCACATAAAGAGGAATATGAGAAAATGTGTCTAAATGCGAAACAATACGTGGATGATTATTTTCAATGGGATGATATTATGGTAAAGTTTGATAGAATAATTGAAAGAGTCGGTGAACAATGAAAGCACATATCAAAAGATATAAAAACGAATATGTAAGTATTGGCATATTAATGACAGTAACATTAGCAATTTTGATTTTCTTATTTAAATTATGGGAACTCACGCCAAGTGTACCGATTCAATATGACGGTTGCGATGACATGGGTATATTAGTCAATGCCAAAATGCTGGCAACACAGACTTGGAATTTATCGAGTGATAGACTTGGTGCACCATATGGTACACAATTTTATGATTTTACAGTTAATATGTTTCATAATTTTGATTTAATTATATTAAAAATATTCGTACTATTAACAGGGAACCCAGGAATTGCAGTGAATCTAGAATATTTTTCAACGTTTTTTTTGGTTGCTGGAATATCATACTTGGTAATGCGTGAATTAAATATTACAAATTGGATTTCAGTTTGTGGCACATTGATATTTACTTTTATGCCTTATATCGTAATGAGAGGGATACTTCATATCGTTTTAACCGAATATTATTTTGTGCCGTTATCGATACTTTTGTGCTTTTGGATATATGAAAGAGAAGATATTTTAGTATTTAATAATCTGTTTTTTAAAAATAAGAGGAATTGGTTTGTTCTTTTATTTGTGATACTAATTGCGAATAATGGAATCGCTTATTATCCATTTTTTACGTGCTTTTTACTTCTTGTGACAGCGCTTTCAAAGATATTAAAAACAAAAGATTTTAGGGCTTTGTTAAAATCAGGTGTAGTAATAATTGGCATTGCGGTTTTTATGATGATAGATTTAATCCCTGCTTTAATATTTAATTTGCAGAATGGGTCTAATAAAGCAGCAATTGTTAGGCAAGGAATTGGTTCATGTGAAATATATGGATTGAAACTGATTCAGCTCTTCCTTCCAGTGGATACTCATAACTGGCCGTTATTTAGCACAATTATGAGTAAATATAATGATCAATCCTATTACATAAATGAAAATATGAGCTCATATCTTGGAATAATTGGAATATGTGGTTTTCTTATATTAATTTTAATGCTTTTTGTAAAAAAAGAAGGAAAGTTAAATGGTAGACTGACTTTTCTTGCAGAAATGAATATCGCAATGGTTTTTTTAGGCATGGTTGGTGGATTCAGCGCGATTTTTGCAGTCCTAATCTCAAATGAAATCAGAGCATATAATAGAATCTCAATATTTATAGCATACGTATGTATTCTAGCTGTCGCATTTGTGATGAACGCTGTTTACAAAAAATATAAGAAAAAATTTATCGTTATAATAGGTGTAATTGTTACATTGTTTTGCATTTGGGAACAGTTCCCTACAAATTATATTCCTAAGTATGAAATGAATTATATCAATTATTACAGTGATGCAAATTTCGTTGCAGCTATAGAAAGTTCAGTTAAAGATGGTGCATTGATTTATCAGATGCCATATCATGAGTATCCAGAAGGTGCACCTGTAAATAACATGGCGGATTATCAGTTATTTGTAGGATATGTACATTCTAATAATCTTAGATGGAGCTTTGGTTCTATAAAGGGAAGAGATGGCTCTGATTGGAATAATACGGCTTATTCCCAACCAACAGCGCAAGATACAGTTGAGTATCTACAAAATAGTGGGTTTTCAGGAATTTATATTGATAGAAGAGCTTACACAGACGAAGAATTGAAAGAATTAGAGAGCCAGCTTACAGATGCGTGTGGAAGCATCCCAATGTATAGCGATAATGGAAACCTTAGTTTCTTCAAATTAAAGGAGGATACTGAGCAATGATAAAAGAGCATTTCAAGAAAAACGTAGCTGAATATATTAGCGTTGCAATATTGCTGGCATTGACATTTATAATTATGTATGTGTTCTTTAAAATGTGGAACATGGATATAACTGTACCAACAACATACAGCGGTGGAGATGATGCAGGATTATTAGTCAATGCAAAGATGCTCACACAGCAAGGATGGTGTTTGTCAACGAACAGACTGGGAACTCCATTTAGTGGTGAGTATTATGATTTTACTGCGAATGTAATGCATAATTTTGATTTGGTTACTTTGAAAATATTCGCAATGATCTCAGGAAATGCAGCAGTAGCATTTAATTTAGAATATTTTTCTATATTTATATTTGCAGCATTGATTTCATATTTCGTTATGCGTGAGCTAAAGATTGTTAGTTGGATATCGATATGTGGCTCGCTTACATTTGCTTTTTCACCATTTATTATTATGAGAGGTACACAGCATATCGTATTGTCTACCTGCTATTTTATACCGTTATCAATATTGTTGTGTATATGGATATATGAACGAGATGATATTTTGTGTTTTAACAAACAATTTTTTCAGAATAAGAGAAATTGGTTTGTAATATTATTCATAATATTAATTGCCAATAATGGTATTGCATACTATCAGTATTTTACTTGCTTTCTTCTTTTTGTTACAGCAATTTCAAAACTGATCAAAACTAAAAAAATTAGATTTCTTTTAAAGAGTATAGCCGTAAGCCTTGGAATTGTACTATGCATGTTAATTAGCATGATACCAATTCTTATATATACAAGTGCGCATGGTGATAATACATCAGCCGTTGTAAGAGGCGGATTTATTGAAAGTGAAATATATGGATTGAAGCTGATTCAGTTATTTTTACCAGTAGACGGTCACGGATGGGGATGGCTCAGTCACATTATTGACTATTATAATAATTCAACTATCTATTTTAATGAAAACATAACTTCATATATTGGAATTATGGGCATATGTGGTTTGTTATTGACACTAGTCATGATATTTGTTAAAAAGAAAACGGAAGTATTCAAACGATTAACATTATTTTCAGAACTAAATTTTATGATGATATTATTGGCATCAGGTAGTGGAATTGGAACAATATTTGCATTTGTTATAAGCGATAAGATCAGAGGATACAACAGAATATCAATATTTATTGCATATGTTTCAATATTAGCATTTTGCATAGGATTAAATGCATTTTATGAGAAATACAAGAAAAAATGGATTATTATTGTGGGTATTGTATTTACCACACTTTGCTTATGGGAGCAATTGCCGGGAGGCTATATTCCTGATTATGGAATTGTAAAAGTTGATTATGAGAGTGATGAGTTATTTGTTCAGAATATAGAAGCTTCAGTCAGTGAAGGGGCAATGATTTATCAGCTTCCATATCATAAATATCCTGAAGAAGGGATGATTAACCAAATGTCTGATTATCAACTCTTTGTAGGGTATATTCATTCTGATAAATTGAAATGGAGCTATGGGGCGATTAAAGGAAGAGACGCGGATACTTGGTTGGAGAATGCATCCAATCTGCCAATTCAACACTTGGTAGAGTATTTAAAGAAAAATGGATTTGAAGGCATATATATCGATAGAAGGGCTTATAATGCCGCTGATCTAGAATACTATGAAAATAAATTAACGAATTTAACGAAAAGCAAGCCAATTTATAGTGATAATAAAAAACTAAGTTTTTTCAAATTATAGGAGAGTAAAATGATTAATAGACTAGTCAAAAACTGGAAAAATTTTATTGAAACCATGGATGAAAGAAAGCTGTTTTGGGCATTGAATATTGGTATATTTATATTTTATTTAATTTATTTTTTTATAATATGTCAAAGCAGCTATAGTGCAGATGATTTATTTAATGCGAATGCAAAAGCGGTTGACTATATGCAGGGTGATTCTGTATTAAAACTTACAATCAGACAAATGAAAATTTGGATGGATGTTGGAAGATTCTTTCCATTTTCTAACTATGTATATTTACTATTTGCATATGTTGTTCCAACAAGATTTTCTTATAAATTACTTATATTATTGACTGTATATTTGAACAATTTATTGTTTGCAAAATGCATTGGAAAGATAACGAAATCAAAAGAGATAGGTTTCATGACAATGATGTTATTTCCAATGTGTATTCAGCTTACGTGTGACTTTGACAGTGCATTATATTGTTTCCATATGCTTATGCAGCTCGTTCTTATGTGGAGCACAATTTCATTATTACTGGTATTAAAGTATCTCGATAAAATCCAAAATGGGGTTAAAAGAATAGGAAATTACTGGTATTTAATTGCTAGTGCATTCAGTTTGTGCTTAGCAGTTGGTACGTATGAAGTTGGGTATATAATGGCTGCATTCATTGGCTTGGGTGTGTGGGCATATACGGGAAAAATCGGGAAGACATTAAAAGTTTTGATTCCAGATATAATTATGTATGTGATTATGCTATATGGAAACTACTGGTTTAGAACAAATGCATCAGCAATTGGATATGATGGAATAACAATTAATTTTGATGTGAAAAAGATAGCGCTAGCATTTTTAAAACAATGTTACAGTACGATACCGTTTGCAAATTTAGCAGCGTCAAAAATGCATCATGCAGGATATTCGATTAGAACGCTTTTAAGTGAATTTAGAGTGCGAGATATTATTATGGTAATTTTGTACATTGCTATAATGATTACGGTTTATATATTGATAGAGAAGAAAATAAAAGATATTAAAAATTTGAAGTTTGTATTCTTTATAGGGTGTTCACTGTTCGTATTTCCAGGAATTCTAATCGCTTTTGTTAGTCGATATCAGAATATGTCCTGGGGAGAAGGTCACCTATCAAATTATATTCAAAGCTTTGGGTTACTGCTGATTTTGGTTACAATTATAATCAAAATTTTAAAAAACAGCAAGCCGAAGATGAAAAAAATCATTGCAATCATACTCGTTTGTATAAGCGTTGGAGTCCTGTTACTACAACAAATGGAAGCCAGAGCGTCAGTGGAGTATAAATACCAGATATATGGTTATTCCAGAGATAATGTGACAGCTGCATGTAAAATGGGAGTGTTGGATGATATTGAGCAGAAAAATTTAGTGTTTGCAGCATCTGGTTATATATTTGATCAAATAGACACAAGTGGATTGTATACAGTTGCGGCGAAAAGGCATATCCAAGCAGTGGCACATGGCGAGATAATAGGAGTGTTGAATGAAAAATTTGGCTCAAAGCCAAGCTATCAGTTGGAGAATGAAACAGAAAGATTTTATGCAGTTACAAGTTATGCAGATGCTAGTGGGGGATATGTAATCGTGGGAAAGTGTATAAAAGTAGCTTTAGATAATACAAAAGAACATGTTATTTCAATGACTGTAGAATCGCCATTAATATATATTAAGAATAGAGAAAACATAGATACATCCAACTGGGAATTGGTCAAACAGGAGGGAAATGAGTCAATATATCGGATGAATAATATAAAAATTGACCTTATAAACTATAATATCCAATGAGAATGGTTGACAACTTATAACCAATTAAGTACAATAAAAAATAATGATGTAATTTGTAACGCTATTAGAAAGTGAGAGTGAACAATATGAAAGTGGTACTTTTAGCAGGTGGATTTGGGACAAGAATTAGTGAAGAAAGCTATTTAAAACCAAAACCAATGATTGAAATTGGTGGAAAACCTATTTTGTGGCATATAATGAAATTATATTCTCATTATGGATATAATGAATTTGTTATATGTTGTGGATACAAACAACATGTGATTAAGGAGTGGTTTGCGGACTACTACCTTCATAATAGTGATATTACTTTCGACTTTACTGATGGAAACAAAATGACAATTCATAATAATGTAGCAGAACCTTGGAAGGTTACTTTGGTTGATACCGGTCTTAACACAATGACAGGTGGTCGTGTGAAAGCAATTCAAGAGTATATTGGAGATGAATCATTTTTACTTACATACGGTGATGGTGTATCTGATGTTAGAATTGACGAATTAGTAGAGTTCCATAAGGCGCATGGGAAAATGGTTACGTTGACTACAGTGAACGTTGGTCAGAAATTTGGTGTGCTTGATATAAATAAAGAAAATCGAATTGATTCATTTAGAGAAAAAAGCGATAATGATGGTGCTATGATTAATGCAGGCTTTATGGTATGTAATGCAGATATTTTTGATTATATTGATGGTACATCAATTGTATTCGAAAAAGAACCTCTTGAAAGAGCAGCAAAAGAAGGACAACTTATGGCTTTTAAACATACTGGATTTTGGAAATGCATGGATACTCAAAGAGATAAGATGCAGTTAGAAGAAATGTGGGAGTCAGGAAATGCTCCATGGAAGGTGTGGAATATATAATGACAGTATCAGAGTTTTTTAAAGGTAAGAAAGTATTGGTAACCGGTCATACAGGGTTTAAAGGCAGTTGGTTATGCAGAATCTTGGTAAATATGGGAGCAGTAGTGACTGGGTATGCTTTGGTAGCACCTACGAATCCGAATTTATTTGAAATGGCAGGAATTGAGGATAAGATTAATTCTGTAATAGGTGATATAAGAGATTTGGGGAAGTTGAAAGCTGTTTTTGAAGAATTTCAACCAGAAGTAGTGTTACATCTTGCAGCCCAACCTATTGTAAGAGATTCTTATAAAGATCCAGTATATACTTATGAGACGAATGTAATGGGTACAGTTAATATCTGTGAGTGTGTTAGATTGAATTCATGTGTGAAATCATTTCTTAACGTAACAACTGATAAAGTATATAAAAATAATGAATGGGAGTGGGGATACAGAGAGAATGAACAACTAGATGGTCATGATCCCTATTCAAACAGTAAATCCTGTTCAGAATTAGTAACTCATAGTTATATTAATTCTTTTTTTAATGAGATGGATTTGGGTGTTTCAACAGCAAGGGCTGGTAATGTTATCGGTGGTGGTGATTTCGCAAATGACAGAATCGTTCCTGACTGTGTAAGAGCCGTTTGTGATAATCAGGAGATTATTGTTAGAAACCCACATTCAACTAGACCGTATCAGCATGTTTTGGAGCCATTGTTTGTATATCTTACAATTGCGCAGAAACAATATGAAGATAAGAGTCTTGCTGGATTTTATAATGTGGGGCCAGAAGATAGAGATTGTATAACAACTGGTGTTTTGGTTAATATGTTTTGTGAGAAGTGGGGAAAAGATGCGAAGTGGGTTAACAAGTTTGTCGGTGGACCTCATGAAGCAAACTTCCTTAAACTAGACTGCTCAAAATTAAAGACAACATTTGGATGGAATCCGCGCTGGAGTGTGGAAGATGCGATTGAAAGAACAGTAGAGTGGTCAAAAGTTTATGTTGCTCATGGAAATATCCCAGCATGTATGGACAAACAAATTAAAGATTTTATAAATGAATGAATCAATATAAATAAGTACTTGGTAAAAAACAAAACAAGCAAATCACTTTTTAAATTAATAAATCAACCCAAAGATTGGAGATAATATGTTTACAAATAAAACAGAAGATCAAGCAAAACAAGAGATTTTAGGCTTAGTGAAAGAGTATTGCGATACATTTCATGTTAAGAAGCAATACGAAGAGGGCGACAGAATCCCATATGCTTCTAGAGTATATGATAGCGCAGAGATGACTAACCTTGTAGATAGTTCATTAGAGTTCTGGCTAACATCAGGAAGATATACAGATGAATTTGAACTAAAATTTGCCGAATATTTAAACGTGAAATATTGTTCATTGGTTAATTCTGGATCATCTGCTAACTTAAATGCATTTATGGCATTGACCTCATCGCTGTTGGGCGATAGACAGGTCAAAAGAGGGGATGAAATCATCACTGTTGCAGCTGGTTTTCCTACTACAGTAACACCTATCATCCAATATGGAGCGATTCCTGTATTTGTTGATGTAACAATTCCTCAGTACAACATTGATGTAATGAAATTAGAAGAAGCATTGTCAGATAAGACAAAAGCCGTTATGATTGCGCATACATTAGGTAACCCTTTTGATTTAGGAAAAGTAAAAGCATTTTGTGATAAAAATAATCTTTGGTTAATTGAAGATAACTGTGATGCGTTAGGCACAAAGTACACAATTGACGGAGTAGAAAAATTCACAGGCACAATTGGTGATATTGGAACATCAAGCTTCTACCCTCCTCATCATATGACAATGGGCGAAGGTGGAGCGGTATATACGAACAATCCATTACTTAACAAAATCATTCGATCATTTAGAGATTGGGGCAGAGATTGTGTATGTCCATCAGGTAAAGATAATCTTTGTGGACATAGATTTGACAAACAGTACGGTGAATTGCCAGTCGGATATGATCACAAATATGTATATTCACATTTTGGATATAATCTGAAAGCAACTGATTTGCAAGCATCAATCGGATGCGCACAACTTGTTAAGTTCCCAGGATTTGTTGAAAGAAGAAGACATAATTTTGATAGATTAAGCGCAGCACTTCAATCAGAAACTGGTAAATTAATTTTACCTATACCATGTGAAAATTCAAAACCAAGTTGGTTTGGCTTTTTAATCACATGTAAAGAAGGTGTTGATAGAAATGCTGTAGTTCAATATATTGAGAATCATGGCGTTCAAACACGTGCACTTTTTGCAGGAAATCTAATCAAGCATCCATGCTTTGATCAAATGAGAGCAACAGGCGAAGGGTACAGAGTCGTTGGAGAATTAACAAATACAGACAGAATTATGAATGACACATTTTGGATAGGCGTATATCCAGGTATGAATGATGAAATGATTGATTTTATGGCTAAAACAATTAAGGATGCAGTGAAATAATGCAAGAAAAAGTAGGAGTTGGAACCAAAACATGGCAGTTTCTGGACCGTACGGCTAAGGTTGTTGTAGACGCAATATTGGGAATCTTCAAAATTAAAGTTTCTGATGAAAAATGGGACTCATTTATGCAGTTTGTCAAATTTGGCCTAGTCGGCGTGACAAATACATTTATTTCATATGGTGTTTATCTGATATTCTTATTTGTATTGGGTCCTGATTATTATCTGGTAGGAAGCGTCGTAGGATTTTTTGTGAGCGTTCTCAATTCATTTTATTTGAATGATAAATTTGTGTTTAAGAAAAAAGAGGATGAAAGCCGTTCTAAGTCCAAGGCACTGATAAAGGTATTTCTCTCTTATGCATCAACAGGCTTAGTTCTTAGCAATATATTGCTGATAATATTCGTTCATGTCTTGCATGGACCAAAAACAATTGGACCGCTTATTGTTCTGATTATAACAATACCATTGAACTATATTATGAATAAGGTGTGGGCATTTAAAGATGGCAAATAAAAAAAAAATTGACTGTATTAAGATTGCATTTTATGCATCAATGGTAATCGCATTGTTATATTTGGTTATATTTGGAATTGTAACGAATGAAGCGCCATATAAGTTTCTTATATATAGCTACGGAAATACTATGATTGGTGACTTTTGGATGTGCGTACAGGATAATCTTACGATGCAGCCTTATATTAACAATAGTAGCTATCCTGCTTTAGCTTGTTTATTTTTTGGATTTTTTGCAAAACAGATTCCTGTAGAATCAAATGGAGGGTTTGATTTTTCTGCACCTGCTAATAATATATTATTTTTCGCATATATGTTAGTTACAATAAGTGTATTTATTAATCTCTTGAATAGCTATAAGGCAGGAAATCAATTTGAAAAGGCATTTTTTGGAATAATCATACTTTTATCCGCACCATATATATATATGTTTGAAAGAGGCAATCTTATTTTTGTTGCTTTGTTATTTTCAATGGCATATGTTTTTGGAAAAGATTCAAAGAACAAATATGTTAGAGAACTATCATATATATGTTTGGGAATTGCGGCCGCATTGAAAATATATCCGGCAGTATTAGGATTATTGCTTATTAAGGATAAAAATTATAAGGCAGCTGTCAGAACGACGCTATATGGTATCGCATTCTTTGTGATTCCATTTTTCGCGTATGGTGGAATTTCGGATATGTATAGAATGTATACAAATATCAGATTCGCAGAAAATCAATTTGCAGGTACAGGAGTGGGTGGAAAGGTTAATCTTTCTTCAACTCTTTCCGTTATTATTGGATTATGTGGAATTGATTATATGGCACCAATTATTCAGAAATTATTTGCGGTTCTTCCATATATTTATATGATAGTTGCAGTGATTGCATGTATGTTTCATAAATCAAAATGGAAAGTATACACATTATTGGTATCTATGATCATTTTGGTTCCTTCTTTTAGTTTTGTGTATACATTGATTTTTTTCATAATTCCATTAATCAGTTTTTTAGATACAAAAGAAGATCGTACATGGATTGACTGGGCCTGTTTAATATGTTTTGTTGCAATAATGGTTCCTATTGTACATAATCCGACAGAACTATTGAAAAACTTTCAGACAGGTTTTGATTATTTATTTAGTACATTTATTCAAGGAATTGCAGTTTTGAGTATTTCTGCTATACTAGTACTGGAAGGTTTAATATATGGAACACTCGATATGAAAGAAAAAATAAATTCACGTAAATAAGATTTATTAATTTCGCAAATAATCAATAAAGAGGAAGTAATAGTATGAAGAAAATCAGTATTATGGTACCTTGTTATAATGAAGAAGAAAACGTAGTACCACTTAGTGAAGCACTAATCGACATGTTCAAGAAGGACTTGCCCAATTATGAGTATGATATTTTATACATTGATAATGCCTCAACAGATACAACAAGAGTTAAATTAAGAGTATTGTGTGAGAATAATCCCAAAATTAGAGCAATATTTAATGCAAAGAACTTTGGGCAGTTTAATTCTCCATATTATGGAATACTTCAGACGGATGGTGATTGTACAATCCCAGTATGTGCGGATTTCCAAGATCCAGTCGAACTGATTCCTGAACTTGTTAAAAAGTGGGAAGAAGACTATAAGATCGTTTGTGCCATAAAGAGCCGTAGTAAGGAAAGTAAAATAATGTATTTCCTTCGTTCAGTTTATTACAAGATGATTAAGAAGATGTCTTCATCCGAGCAGATAGAGCATTTTACAGGATTTGGATTATATGATAAATCATTTGTACAGGTTCTTAGAGATTTAGACGACCCAATTCCATTTATCAGAGGAATTATTGGTGAATTAGGATATAAAAGAACTGAAATCGAATATGTTCAACCACAAAGAAGAGCTGGAAAAACCCATAATAACTTCTATACATTGTATGATGCTGCAATGCTTAGTTTTACATCTTATACAAAAATTGGTCTTAGACTTGCGACGTTTATTGGCGCAATATGTGGAGGAGCAAGTATTGTTGTTGGAATCATATATTTGATATTTAAGCTTATTTACTGGGATAGATTCGTAGCCGGCATGGCACCATTGATATTGATTGTTAGTTTTATGAGTTCTCTTCAGATATTTTTTATTGGACTTATGGGAGAATATATTCTTAGTATGAACAAGAGACTCATGAACAGACCACTCGTAATAGAAGAAGAAAGATTGAACTTTAGTAGTAAAGAGCAATAATACATTGCAAATCATCGCTTATATGTTATAATATTTTAGAAAATGTTTTGTATGTAGGGAATTTTTGCGTTCGTACATAGGAAAGGAAGTTTATGAAAAGAACAGCGTTAATAATGGCTGGAGGAAAAGGTGAGCGTTTTTGGCCTAGAAGCCGAGCATCACTTCCAAAACAGTTTTTGTCACTTACGGATGATGGAAAGACTATGATACAGCTTACAGTTGAAAGAATTAGACCGTTAGTTGATTTGGAGGACGTATATATTGCTACTAATTCAGCGTATAGAAGCCTCGTAATCGAGCAACTTCCAGGTCTTCCAGAATGCAATATTCTGTGTGAACCAATTGGAAGAAACACAGCACCTTGTATCGGACTTGGTGCTATTCATATTTCAAAAAAATATGAAGATGCAACGATGATCGTACTTCCATCAGATCATTTAATTAAGCATAACGATATATTTATTAATACATTTACGCAGTCTTGCAAAGTTGCAGAAGAGGCGGACAATCTTGTAACAATAGGAATTACACCTAATTATCCAGAGACGGGATATGGCTATATAAAATATAATAGTAAAAAAGAAGCTGGAAATGCACACAAAGTAGATAAATTCGTTGAAAAACCGAGCCTCGAAGTTGCTCTGGAATATATTGAATCAGGTAACTATCTTTGGAACAGTGGAATGTTTGCGTGGAAAATATCTACTATTCTTGAAAATTTTAAGAAATATATGCCAGAGACATATGATGGCTTGATGAAAATCAAGGCGGCAATTGGTATGGCTGATGAGAATAAAGTGTTAGAAGCTGAATTTCCAAAGTTGGAATCGCAGTCTGTCGATTATGGAATTATGGAAAAAGCGAAGAACATCTATATATTATCAGGTAATTTTGGATGGGATGATGTTGGATCATGGCTTGCAGTAGGCAGGATCAAGAATGTAAATGAAGATAACAATGTGGTTAACGGCAATGTGGTAACGGTTAATACCCAAAACTGCATTATTGAGGGCTCTAAAAAGCTTATTGCAACAGTAGGTCTTAGGGATATCATTATTGTTGATACGCCAGATGCAACACTTATTAGTACGAAGGAAAATGCAGGAGAAATCAAACAAATACTTGCAAAATTAAGACAAACAAAAAAAGAAGAATATTTATAGAGAATATAAGCAAAATAAGTATAGATAACAAGGAGAATAGAAATGAAAAATGCATTAATTACGGGTATTACGGGACAAGATGGCTCATATTTAGCTGAGCTTTTACTTGAAAAAGGCTATAATGTATATGGTATTATGAGAAGAAAAAGTGAAGTTACTTATGGAAACGTGGATCATATCAAAGATAAAATTCACTTTATCTATGCAGATATGACAGATCCTATTTCACTTATTTCAGCAATGAAGATTTCACAGCCAGATGAGGTTTACAACCTTGCAGCTCAGTCATTTGTTGCAACCTCATGGGATACACCTTTGGGTACTGCTGATATTGATGCATTAGGCGTTACTAATATACTTGAAGCAATCAGAGTAGTGAAGCCAGAAGCTCACTTTTATCAGGCTTCAACTTCAGAAATGTTTGGATTGGTTCAAGCTATTCCGCAATGCGAAACAACTCCATTTTATCCAAGAAGTCCATATGGTGTAGCAAAATTATATGGCCACTGGATTACTAAAAATTACAGAGAAAGTTATAATATGTATGCTTGTAGTGGTATCCTTTTCAATCATGAAAGTGAAAGACGTGGCAAGGAATTCGTTACAAGAAAAATAACAGATGCAGTATCAAGAATTAAACAAAACGTTCAAGATCATTTGGAATTGGGAAATATGGACGCTAAGCGTGACTGGGGTCATTCAAAAGATTATGTAAAAGCAATGTGGTTAATGCTTCAGCAAGAAATTCCAGACGATTATGTAATTGCTACGAATGAGACAAGAACCGTTAGAGAATTTGTTGAAACAGCTTTTGGTCATGTTGGAATTGAAGTTGTATGGTCAGGTGAAGGCATTAATGAAATTGGTAAAGATAAAGCAACTGGAAAAGAAATTGTTAAAATTAATCCACAGTTCTTTAGACCAGCGGAAGTTGAAATCCTTATTGGTAACCCAGAAAAAGCGGATACAGAACTTGGTTGGATTAGAGAGATTTCATTTGCTGAGTTAGTTGAAAGAATGGTTAAAAATGATATGGAATTGGTTGCTAAGGAAATTAAAGCAGCTAATTTATAGAAAAATTATATATAATCCCAATTTTAAAACGAGGAGTATTGCTCCTCGTTTTTTGGAATATGGGAGATATTGAAATGTCATTAAAAGTGAAAGAGTATTTTTAAATAGTTCAAGTATCTGTAAGCGGATTAAATTCGTATTTAGCAGATCAGATAGGAGTTAATTTGAAAAAAATAAAAGCTTTGATAATTGGTGGGGCTGGATTCGTTGGCGATTATCTTATCAATCATTTGGTTGATGAGTTAAAATGGGATATCTACGTGACTAAGATGTCAAGAGAAGACTTAAATAATGACAAAGCAAAAACGTATGATTTGGATATACTTGACAAGGCGCAAATTAATGAAGTATTAGAGAAAGTAAGACCAGATTATATATTCCATTTAGCCGCTCAAAGTTCCGTTGCTTTATCTTGGAAGAATCCAGGACTTACAATTGATGTTAATATTAAGGGCAGCGTTAATGTTATGGATGCAATAAGAATACTTGACTATAAGCCTAGAATGTTATTCATAGGTTCAGGTGAAGAGTATGGTAATATTAAACCTGAAGAATCTCCAATTATCGAAGAAAATTTAGTCAGACCAGGTAATATATATGCAGCTACGAAAGCTTGCCAGAATATGATTGGTAAGATATATTCGGATGCTTACGATATGGACATAATGATGGTTAGAGCATTTAATCATATAGGACCTAATCAGGCACCTATTTTTGTTGTTGCTGATTTTTGTAAGCAAGTTGTTGAAATAGAACGTGGAGAGAAAGAACCAATTATTTATACTGGGAATCTGAATGCAAAGAGAGATTTTACTGACGTAAGAGATGTGGTTAGAGCTTATGGATTGCTAATTCAAAAGGGGAAAAAAGGCGAAACATATAACATAGGAAGTGGTAATGCAATCTCAATACAAGAGATTCTTGATCGGATACTTAAGCTTTCAAAAGTAGAGATTAAGAATGAAGTTGATCCGGCTAAGATTAGACCAGTCGATGTACCAATAATTGCGGCAAATATAGCTAAGGTTAAAGCAACAGCTGGATGGATACCAAGGATATCTTTGGATACAACATTATTAGAAACATTAGAATATTGGAGAAAAAAATAGTATGAAATATTTGGAAAAGATAAAAACAAAAACTTCATTTGAAATAATATTTATTGCAACAGTCGGCTTATCTTTTTTGTTGTGGATGATATATTTGTTTATGGGTGGACCATTAAGTGATCAGTTTAATATCTTCTTCGAAAAGTGCGGGAACTTTCTTGCAGATAGTTCGAATGTAACTGGATATAGTTCGGACCGTGATCCATATCATAATTTAGTATATGGATTAGGAGAAAAGGCATATCCTCCACTCACATATGTAATCATGTATTTCGTATCAAGAATTGTTGATGCACAAGCATATGCGGATAGAGATCAAAGTTACTTTAATATTGGATCTGATTTTAAGTATCTTGCAATATATTTAGTGTTTGCAATTATTATTATGATACTTATGTATACACTTATTCAGGTAACAAAGAAGGGTAGAATGTCAATTAAGAGCATGACAGCCATGGCATTATGTTGTTCAGCCCCAATGATATATTCGATTGAACGTGGAAATACCATTATCTTTACTGTATTATTATGCATGTTTTACTTATTCTATTATAACAGTGAGAATAAGATACTTAAAGAACTGGCACTTGTTGCATTAGCAGGCGCAGTTGGATTTAAGATGACTCCTGCTTTGCTTGGAATTATGCTACTATATAATAAACAGTTTAAAGAGGCTGCAAGAGCTGTTGTTTATGGTATTATAATTGTGTTTGGACCATTTTTGTTTTTACATGGAGGTTTTTCCAATATACCATTGATGTTTGAAAATATGAAATTTAATTTGAAATTTTATACCAGCCTTGATGGATGTACACTTACAGCAAGCGTTAATCGATTTGGAAAACTTTATTTGAGTGATT
>Ga0302165_10000209_pt1 | contig 23970 bp, 21 predicted proteins | sample I_Fen_E3_2_FD_193499 | JGI IMG/M metagenome (GOLD analysis project Ga0302165, IMG submission 193499) | Peat permafrost microbial communities from Stordalen Mire near Abisko, Sweden - I_Fen_E3_2 | ecosystem: Environmental > Terrestrial > Soil > Wetlands > Permafrost | place: Sweden: Abisko...
TTGCGTTCTTGTAATTTTCCAACTTCTTCTTCATCTATTTCATTTACAACATTTATTTCTTTTTCTATTATTTCATCTTGAATTACTTCATCTTCCTCTATAGGATCTGAAACATTGTAATTTTTAACAAAATCTTTCTCTAAATCATCAAATGTTTCTAATTGTGTGTTCATAAAGTTTCTATATTTCGCTCTGAATTTAATAAATTCTTGTTTAACTTTTTCATATTCGTCATTTATTTGTATAACATCATTATGAGCTTTATCTGTAAGTTTTTGAGCAGCTTCATTTGCATTTTTCAGCATTAATTCTGCTTCTTTTTGAGCTGAATTTTTCGCTTGTTCTGCTGCGTTTTGTGCTAGTATCAAAGTATTTTGTATAGTAGTTTCAATTTTTGAATAGTGCTCTACTTTTTCATTTGAATTAGCAAGTTTCTCCTTTAAGTTTGCATTTTCTTTGTAAATTTCTTCATAGTTATCTACTACTTCATCTAAAAATTCATCTACTTCATCTGAATTATATCCTCTTAATGACTTTTTAAATTCTTTGTTATTTATATCCATCGGAGTTAATTTCATATTTCCACCTCAACTATGTATATTTTTTAATTACAATTTTTATTCTTCCACTTTTGCTATTCCCAATACAATTACCTAAAATAAATTTTCCAAAACCTCTTATGGTAATTCTTTCTTCACCTTTAAGTTCATAACTTTTATCTTTTATCTTAACGTAATTTATAAGCACTTGCCCTTGTTCTATCATTGTTACAGCACTTGACCTAGATATATTTATAATTCTAGAAATAATTCCATCAATTCTCAAAGAAGAAACTAAAATAATTTCTTCTTTAAAATTAACTTTAGGAAGAAGTTCAAAATCTTCAATTACTTCTGCACTACAAACAACTTTAGAAATTTTATCTATGTTATATACAACAAAATTTTCTATTTCATCATATACTGGTACATAACATATATTTTTATCCACTAATAAATCACCAATTTTATTTCTCTCTATACCAATGGATAAGATTCCACCTAAAAAATCTCTATGGGTAAGGTTTGAAAATTTTGAAGTATTCTGAATTTTTATTAATTTCATAGGAAATGGATTTTCATATACATTATTAAAAGAAATCATTCTTCTTTCAGCATCTTCAAAAAATCCATTAGTTTCAACTTTAAAATCCTTGCTACTCAAATTTTTTTCAAACCACGACCATATATTTGGTGTATAAAAGTTTTTTCCAAACATAGGTATATTTTTATCTTTAGATATCAAATATCTTTCATAAAGGTTTAAAGCTTCAGCTCTATCCTGATCTGTAAAATATCTGTTTATTTTTTCCTTCATGTTTAAAGAAAACTTCCAAATACAATTCTCTTAAGCATATTAAGTATAAGCAGTGCGATTATTGGTGAAAAATCCATTGGCAATCCAGGAATAATTTTGTCTTGTAACCTTTTCAGTGGTTCTAAAATTGGATAAATAAAATTGTGTATTATATTCATATATTTATTACCTTGAATTTGTGGAATCCATGACGCTATACACTCTATGAATATAGCTAGTTCTAATAAGCTAAATAACGCATTAAGAACTGAAACTATACTATATATCATACTTTATTCCTCCTATTTTGACCAATTAAATACAGCTTTTGAACTAAGCTCATTTTTTAATTCATTTGTTACTTCAACATTTGAAGGTGAAAGAATATATACACCTTTTTCAATTTGTTGTAATTCTCCACCTAATGCATAACAAGAACCACTTATAAAGTCTAATAATCTTTGCGCAATTTTTAATTCTAGCACTGTTGTATTTACTAAAACTATTCTTCTATTTTTAAGTGCCTCACAAATTTCAGTTGCTTCTTCGTAATCTACTGGTTTAGTAATTGTTACCTTTGTATTTGAAGATGTATGGATGTTTACAACTTTGCTATTTTTCTTATTGGTAATAACTGGTTCCATTTCTTCGTCATCTCTCATCTCATTTTCATATTCATCATCTTCATAATCCTCGTACTCTTCATAGTCCTCAAACCCCAATAAAGACTTAACCTTTGATAATATCTTACTCATTTTCTCCGCCTCCTGTATTATAATTTCTGTCTCCAAATATTCCTGTTCCTATTCGAACTAAATTAGAACCTTCTTCTATAGCTATCATATAATCATGAGTCATTCCCATAGATAATATGTTCATATGGATATTCTTATAGTTTTTTTCTTTAAGCTCTTCGAATATCTTTTTTGTTTTTTTGAAATAAGTCCTATTACTTTCCTCATTTCCTTTTGGAATAATAACCATTATACCATTTACAAAAATATGTTTGCATTTTTCAATGGATTCTATAAATTCATATAAATTTTCTTCTAGAATTCCACTTTTGCTTTCTTCTCTTCCAATATTAATTTGAATTAATACATTGGCCACTTTATTAGCTTTTCCAAAAACCTTTTCTATTTCAGTTAACAAGCTAATACTAGCTAAAGAATGTATCAAATAAACGCTATCTACTAAATACTTAACTTTATTGCTTTGAAGTTGTCCTATGAAATGCCATTTTACATCATCATGAAAGTTTTCTGATTTTTTTACCAATTCTTGAACTTTGTTTTCTCCGAAATCCCTCATACCTGCTATATATGCTTCTTCTAGTTCTTCTAACGGTTTTGTTTTCGAAACAGCTAAAAGCCTTACATCTTCTGGAATTTTAGATTTTAATTCTTCTATATTTTGTTTAATTTTCATAATTTAACACCTTAAAACTATTCCTTTCTATACGTCACTTAGTTTATATTCTATATAACTTTAAAATTTCCTTCAAAAATATGAATTTAATTTTATTTTTTACTCTCTTCTCTCTTCATATATTTAACATTTGCGTTTGATGTTGTTGGTGGCATTATTATTTTATCTATTTTTTCAATATCCACAGAAAGCTTTCTAAACATAAGCTGCTTTACATGACTTCCATCTTCTAATAGCGCTGCTTTCAACTTTTCTGGATCTCCTATAACATAAATGTTAAAAGGAGCATATTCCATCCCACTATCATCAAACCCAATAAATGCCCAGTTACAGACTACTCCAGACCACGGAACAACTCTATGGCTATTAACACTAATAGCTTCTGCCCCAGCCATTCGGAGCTCATTTAATATTAATGCCATATCATTATCATGCAAAAGCTTATTGTTAATTTCAGATGTAGTTTCTTCAAGTGCATTAGTATTTCCATCATTTATCTTTAATATAATTCCTGATCCCTCTATTTTATTTAATCCAATAAACATTTGATAATCAATAATTTGAGCTTTCATATCCTCAATAATCTTATCATTTTTTGTATAATTATTTTCATAGTTTTCAATTTTATCTTTCTTTTTAATATTATCTTCTTTTAGATTCCCTATGGCTTTATATAAAGTAGCTCTTTCTTCAACTGCATTTTGATACTCTGCTGCATTTAGACTATAAGATTGAATCCCTTCAAAATTAAAATTCATTGATATTAAAGCTCCGAGTATTATGGTTGCAATGAAAACAAAGAAAAAGTCTTTATTATTTTTCATCACATCACCTCTTTATTTAATATCATTATTTTCTTTTTCTATAGAATTTTTTTTAGATAAATTTCTTTTCCTAATTTTAAACTCTTCTAATAAAAGTCTTCTTATAATTGCAAAATTATCAAATATTCGCCCTCCAAATACTATTACTGCTGCTATATATATTGGTATTCCAAGTTTATCACCTAAATATGCAAGACCTGCTGCAAGTAATGCATTACCAAAGAATCCAGATATAAATATATCTGCTTGAAAATTCTTTGAAAGATTTCCTCTAATTGCACCAAAAACTGAATCTAAGCATGCAAGTATAGCTACAGACATATATGGTGACAGTTTATCTGATATGTTGACATCCAGTACGAATCCAAGTATTATTCCAATTAATAGTCCTATTACTGCTATCAAATTAACTCTCTCCTATTCTTTAACTAATTTAATAAATTCGCTTTTTAATGATTGTGTTGTCTTTCCTATAACTATATCCTCTTCGGATTTCACTTCATTATTATAGTTAAGAAGAGATCGATATTCTAAAGATCCTGGAAAAGAGATTCCTACATTAAGTCTACCTTTTTCCCCAATTGCTTTAATTACAATTTTCTCTCTCGGATACACTTTACCAGTAGACCCTATTGCAATTCCATTTCCCGCCGTCTTTATCCCTGTCTGTGGAGTTATTCTTATATCATTTATGCATATAGCCTCTGCTCCAGAATACCAAAGTAAATTAACTATATGAACTAATTCATCTTCACCTAAATCCCCACTATTACTTGAATTAGATCCAAATATAGAAGTTTTAGGTGTTATAGTAAGTGTTATTCCTGGTCCTTTAACATCAACTACACCTAAATGCATTCTAGCATTATCGAGTTGATTTTTTATATCTGTGTCTAAATCACCATCTTTAGCTGCTGTTTCTTCCATTTGTTTAAGTTCTTCTGATAACTTAGAATTTGTTGCTCCTAGTTCTTCTTTTTGCTTCTTTAATGTTTCAATTTCTGAAATCATATCATTTTTATCATAATTACTAATGTTTAATGCATTATTTTTGCTAGATAAGACTTTAAATTGATATGCTAATAAAAATCCTAAAAGTCCACAAACAATAGCTACAAATATTTGAGATCTAGATATCTTCATTCCTACCTTACCTTTCTTTATAATATATAGGTGCACCATTGAATCCCACATCTACATACCCTTTAGTAATCCCAATATTGGGATTTTCAATTATATGTAGTAGCTTATTCATTTTGTCTGGTATTTTTTCATCATTTCCTAATCTTCCTTCTACATTCCCAATATAAACCTTTATATTCATTAAATCACTTACGTTAATAACGTTTATATTATAATTTGTTGGATTATTTTTTATAATTTGATAAAAAATATCTAAAAACTGTAACATCCTGTTATTATCCACTGTTTTATTCCCTAATTCAACCTCATTCAAATCTATTCCTATAACATTTACCAAATTTCTATTTTCAACATTATCTGTTTTTTCTAGCAAATTTGATGAACCATCTAAAACATATTTATATCCATCTTTATCTACATAATATATTCCAAGCTTCTCTGAAACTTTTATATTAATCTGTTTAGGATAAACCTTACTAATTTCAACATTTTCTACATACGGGTTTTTCTTAGCTTCGTTTATTATATTATCTTTATTTATAAAGAAAATATTCTGACCAATCAGATCCTCTGTTCTTTTTTTCACATCTTCTCCACTCATAATCGGATTTCCTAAAACAGAAACTTTTTTAATAATAAATACAGTTGATTTAGTTGCAAAAATCGTTCCTCCAATAATTAAAATTATAATAGTCATAACTATTCTTCTCATTAGTCTTCTACGTTGTGCTTTTAAAATAAACTTATTATTTGCTTTTATCATATACATCCCTATTCTTTACATGTCACTTATATAATAACATGAATTTTAATATATTTCCCATATTATAATAATACCACTTTAAGACAATACTTTCATCAAATTTTTACATAGGATTTTTATTATTACTAAAATTTAACATGTTATTTAATATCTAATAAAATTTATAGTTATTTATACTTTACTTCAATAAATATAGGGCAAAGAAATTATATTTTAGTTCTTTGCCCTGTATTTATTTTATATTTCTTTAATCTCGTTTTTTCCCTCAATTTGCCGTGAAATATTTAAAAGTATTCCCATTGCTGCCATATTAATTACTAGTGCCGATCCCCCATAACTAATAAACGGAAGTGGCACTCCTGTAACTGGCATGGAACCTGTTACAACTGCAATATTAATTAAAGATTGAACTGCTATTATAGAAGTTATTCCTATAGCAAGAAGAGTACCATAAGTATCCCTTGCTTTCATAGCTACATTAATTCCTCTCCAAACAAATATTACAAAAAGAGTTATTATAACTATACACCCTATAAGACCTAACTCTTCTCCTATTATGGAAAAAATAAAGTCATTATGTGGTTCAGGCATATACAATGTTTTTTGTCTTGATTGACCAAGACCAAGCCCTGTAACACCCCCTGAACCTAGTGCATAAAAGGATTGAATTAATTGATATCCTTTATCTGCAGGATCTTGCCACGGATCGATAAAATTAAGCAATCTATCTTTTCTATAGCTTGATGAAAGTGTAAAAAAAGTAGCTGCTGCAAACATAACAGGGGCAACAATTCCAAATAAGTGTTTTGCATTACCTCCAGCTGCAAAAAGTACAATAAATGTAACAATCATTATAACACCTGCGATACTTAAGTTTTTCTCTGCTAATACAATAGCCGCATAAAATCCTGATACTGCTAAATAAGGTATTATTCCACTTGCAAATTTTTTTACACCTTCACCTTTATTTTCAAGACCCCTAGCCAAAAAAAGTACTACAACATATTTTGCTATTTCAGATGGTTGTAAACTAAGAGGTCCAATTACAATCCATCTTTGCGCTCCATTGGTACCTTTAAAAAGGAATACTGCTAATAATAAAGGTATACATGCTATCATTATTGCTAATGTATATTTCTTTAACTTATGATAATCAAAACACATCATAAATGCCATTGCTATAACTCCCAGAACTGCTGATATTAACTGTTTTTTCAAGAAAAACATACTATTCTGATACATAAACATTGCATAATAAGAGCTTGCAGAATATACCATAACTACTCCTATAGTTAAAAGTAAAGCTATAGTATAAAATATCCCATAATCTATTTCACCCATTTTATTTTTTCTTTTGGACCTAATGACTTTCATACATAAATCCTCCAAACCTATTTCACTAAATTGCTGTAAAACCTATAATACATAAAATTGCTGTAATACTTGAAAATACTGTTACTATCTTTACTTCACTCCATCCTACCTGTTCAAAATGGTGATGTATAGGAGACATTTTAAATACTCTTTTTCCTGTTAATTTAAATGAAGTGACTTGAATTATAACAGATAAAGTTTCAATTAGATAAATACCTCCAACTATAATTACAAAGAACTCCATCTTAAGCATTAATGCTATTGTGCCTATAACTCCTCCAAGAGCTAATGATCCTGTATCACCCATAAATATCTTTGCCGGAAAAGCATTGAATTTTAAGAACCCAAGTAATGCTCCAGCTAATGCTATTGCAAAAATTGCTACTTCGTAATTTTCTGTTCTAAAACCAACAATCGTAAAGAAAGTTAGTACTATCACTGTGACTGAAGTTGCAAGTCCATCTATTCCATCTGTTAAATTAACTGCATTTGTTACAGCTACATAAAAAATAACTATAAATGGTATGTATAACATACCTAAATCTAATGGTTTATTTGCAAAAGGGATCAATATAGCTGTTCCTACATATTTATACCCATACCAAGCTAAAGCTATTGAAAATAAAATTAATAATATCATTTTCTGTGCTGCTTTTAATCCCAAGTTATCTTTATGGATTATCTTTAAAAGATCATCTAAAAATCCAATGAATCCAAATGCAAGAAATGAATATAAAATTATCATTTCTTTATCCATAAGTTTATGTCCCATAATTAATATAGTAGTAGCTACAGAAATAAAAAATATAAGTCCACCCATTGTTGGAGTTCCAGATTTCTTTTGATGACTTTTAGGTCCTTCAGTTCTAATTGGCTGACCAAATTTTAATTTGTGTAGTGTTGGTATAAATATTGGTCCAAGTATTATTGAAAATATAAACCCCATTATTAATGGTGCAAAAATTTTTGAGTTAATTAATAAGTTCATTGTTTCCCCCATCTAGTGTTGCCTAATAGTAAGGCAAGTCACCTCCTTAGTTTTATTTTTCTATATATTTAATTATTTCTTCAAACTTTTCACTTCTTGATGCTTTAATTAAAATAGTATCACTTATTTTAATCATATTAGCTAACTTTTCCATTAGTTCTTGCTTTGTATCAAATATCATTGTATTTTCTTTAAAACCTTCTTCATAACACTTTTTATAGTCTCCTGTAGTTAATAAAATATCTGCTTTTCCTTTTGCAAATTCTCCCACTTCAGTATGAGCTTCTTTTGCATAATCTCCAAGTTCACCCATAGTTCCAAGTACTGCTATCTTTCTATTTCCAGAATAAGTTTTCAGTACTTCAAGTGCTGCTTTCATAGAATCAGGATTAGCATTATATGAATCATTTATAATTGTAAAATTGCTTTTATTTATAAATTCAAGTCTCATAGAAGTAGCATTAAAATTCTCAAGACCTTTTTCCATTTCATCAAATGTAAGCCCAAAATCTTTTGCTATTTGTATTCCTATAAGTGCATTTAATACATTGTGTTCTCCAACCATATTTAAATTAAATCTATGACTTTCGTTCTTTTTAGTAACTGCATCAAATGATGTAGTTTCATATGTTAATTCTATATTTTTAGCATAAAGATCATATTTTTCATCATAACCTATTTTTTCCAGATTAAACTCATCACTTTTATTAACCGTCTTTAACATATCATTTTCACAATTTACTATTAATGAGTTTTTATCATCAAAAAAATCTATTATACACATCTTCTCTTTAAGTATATTTTCTCTACTCTTTAAATATTCTATATGTGCTACTCCAATATTGGTTATTGCTGAAATATTTGGACACGCTATTCTTGCAAGATTATTTATTTCTCCAAAATTACTTGTGCCCATTTCAAGTACTGCTATATCATAATCTTTTGAAAGCTCAAAAATCATAAGAGGCAGTCCAATTTCATTATTAAAATTACCTTGTGTTTTGAAGACTTTGTATTTCCCACTTAAAAATGCAGCTACTAAATCTTTAGTTGAAGTTTTACCTGTAGAGCCTGTTATTCCAACCACTTTTATCCCAATTTTTTTTCTGTAAAACCTAGCTAAATCTCCTAGGGCTGTTTTAGTATTTTTAACTTTAATAATAGTTCCCTTATTATTTAATTCTTCAACTTTGAATTTTATTTCGTCAACTATTACTATTGATGCTCCTTTTTCAATTGCATGTATAACATAATCATTTCCATTAAAATTTTCTCCTGTTAATGCAATAAATAAATTATCTTTTTCAATTTTCCTTGTATCTGTAGAAACTTTATTGAAATTCCCTTCATTGTTTTTAACTAAAATTTCTCCATTTACTGCTTTAATTATTTCTTCAAAACTTAAATCCACTTCATCCACCCCTTATTTTTTCCCAATTCGCAATGCACAATTATGTTATAATTTCTTTTGGTGATTTGCTAATTCATGTATCATTGTTAATTGTTCATTACATCGAGTATTTCTTTAACAACTTCTCTTTCATCAAAATGTATAGTTTCATTTTTTAAAATTTGATAAGTCTCATGCCCTTTACCAGCAATAACTATCACATCCCCTTTATTTGCAATATTTATAGCCTTTTTTATAGCTTCTTTTCTATTTTCTATTACAATATATTTATCTTCATTAAGTCCTACTTGAATGTCTTTTATAATATCCATTGGCTTTTCACTTCTTGGATTATCAGATGTTATTATTGTAACATCTGCAATGTCTGTTGATATTTTTCCCATTTGTGGCCTTTTAACTTTATCTCTATCTCCACCACAGCCGAATAGTGATATTAACTTTCCACTTGTAAATGCTTTTGCAGTTTTTAATATATTATCAAGTCCGTCTGGAGTATGAGCATAATCTATGATAATTTCATAAGGTAAATTATATTCATTTGCTACTCTTTCACATCTTCCAGGCACAACGACTTTTTCTATACCATTTTTTATTGCAACCTTTGGTATTCCCAATTTATAACATGTTATAATTGCACCTAATGCATTATAAATGTTATATTCACCTGGTATATTCAAAATAAACTGCTCATTTTTTTGAAGATTAAGTTTAAATTTAATGTCTCTACTTCCCATTTCTTCGTCAAATGCTTTAAAATCCGAATGCTCTTTTACTGAAAATGAATACACATTCTTTGCTTTCAAATCATTCAAATCATTACTTACTTGTTTTCCATAATTATCGTCAATATTGATAATTCTTATTCCGCATCTTTCAAACAATTTGAATTTTGCTTTATAATAATTTTCAAATGTCTTATGAAAATCTAAGTGATCCCGCGTTAAATTTGTGAAAATACCAACTTCAAACTTCACACCATAAACTCTATCTAACTCCAATGAATGTGACGATACTTCCATAACACAATATTCTACACCTTTATTTACCATTTCAGAAAATAATTCTTGTAGCTCTAAGGATTCTGGAGTTGTTCTTTCAGTATGAATTTTTTCATTGCCTATATAATTTGCAATAGTTCCAATTAATCCAACTTTATTATTATTGGCTTCTAAGATATCCTTTATCATAAACGCAGTTGTAGTTTTTCCATTAGTTCCTGTTATACCAATTACTTTCATTTTGCTACTAGGATTTTCATAATAATTAGATGCCATCAAAGCTAGTACTTTTCTTGTATCACTACACTTAATAATAGTAATTTTATTTTCTTTAATTTCTACATCATCTTGAATTACTACTATTTTAGCTCCATTTTCAATAGCTTTATCAATATATTTATGTCCATCAGTTGCATATCCCTTAATACAAACAAAAATATCAAATTCTTTAACTTTACGACTATCATAGTTGATTTTATTAATTTCTATATCAGTTTTTCCTTGAATAATCTCATAATCTATTTCCTTTAAAATACTTACTAAATTCATATATTTTTCTCCTAACATAGTTTTTTCAATTAACATCTAACTACTATTAACAGTTAATGTGGAAATCCATTGAATTTCTTAAAAGATCAACGTGTCTGTGCATTTGTAATTATAATTATAAACCTAAATTTTTTAGTCTCGAAAAACTTAATATGCTCCCATACGTAAATATAGCATGTGAGCATACCCACATGCTGTCACTTCGTCCTTTGTCTAGTTTACTTTAATTTTTTTATATATAGCATAGCCATTTAACTTATCTTTAATCTTTATAATCTGAGCTTAAAGTCAATTTCACAGTTGTTCCTTTACTTATAACTTCTCCTTGAGCAATATCCTGTTCTGAAACCGCTCCATTCCCATCAAAGGTAGGCACTATTCCAATACTTTTTAACAAATAAGTTGCATCTTCTTTTGAATATCCTCTAACATCTGGCATTACAACATTATTATTATAAGTCGCATCACTACTTGTGTAAAGAGTTATTTGGGAACCTTCCTTTACTGAGGAACCTGGAGATGGAGTCATATCTACTATTTTGTCTCCATCTCCATCTATATTACAATCTAATCTTGCATCTTTTAATATTTTCTTAGCATCTGCAACTTTCATATTCCTAACTTCTGGAATAACAACATCTTTAGTAATTTTTACACTATTTTCATCAGAAAACTTGCTATTTAGATAGTTAAAAATATCTGTAAATAATGGTTTAACATATGGTACAACTACTTGAGCTGCATAATACGCACCATTACTAGGTTCATCAACAGTTATCATAACAGTAACTTTCGGATCATTAACTGGAGCCATTCCAACAAATGAAGATATATACTTACCCTCTCCATATACTCCATTAATAACTTTTTGAGCTGTACCTGTTTTACCACCAATATGATATCCATCAATAAAAGTCCCTATTCCTGTTCCCCCTGTTACAACTCCTTCAAGATAAGTTCTAAGTTCTTCTGTCTTTTCTTGACTTGCAACAGTAGAAGTTTTAGGTTTAAAAGTTTCATCTACAATATCAACATTATTTTCGTCATTATGAGTTACTTCTTTCATTACATGTGGCTGAATTAGTGTTCCTCCATTAGCAATAGCATTAAATGCAGCCATGTATTGAACTGAATTTACTGTGTTAGTTTGACCAAATGATATTGTTGCAAGGTCTGCTTCAGAAACTTTATTAACGGGTTTTACAATTCCGGGCGCCTCACCTGGCAAGTCAATTCCACTTACTTTTCCAAATCCAAATTTATCAATAGTTTCACATAGCTTATCTTTACCAACCATTTGTCCTAATTTTACAAACCCTACATTGGATGAGTTTTGAATAATTTTAAGTAAACTTTGAAGTCCATGTCCTTCTAGTTCCGCATCCTTTACAGTAATGCCTCCTACTGATATTGATCCATTGTCTACAAATTGCGTATTTTTATTAACAACATTATTTTCTAAACCTGATATAGCAGTAATTACTTTAAATATAGATCCAGGTTCAAAGGTGTCATTCACTAATCTGTTTCTCCACATCTTTTGTACCTTATCGCTGAGATTTGCTCCTTTAAATTTATCTGCACCCGCGTATGGATTATTGGGATCAAAATCAGGTTTGTTAACCATAGCTAAAATTTCTCCTGTTTTTGGATCCATTACTAGTATTGAAACTGCTGTAGCTTTATTATCTTCATAACACTGCTTAGCTATCTTATCAGCAAAATTTTGAATGTTTTCATCAATAGTAAGAGTAACATCTTTACCATTTATAGGTGATGTATACTGTGAACTTGTATATGGCAAGTCCATATTATTTTTATCAAGTTCTGCAATCTTCATTCCAGGAATTCCTGATAAATATGAATTATATTGAAGTTCTAATCCTGTTAAGCCTTTACCGTCAGAATCAGTACTTCCTAGAGCATGTGATAGAAAGTTATTATTAGGATAATATCTTTTTGTATCTGGTGAAACTAAAACTCCATTTATATTAAGTTCTTTTACTTTATCTGCTACATCTTTTTCTATTTTCCTTACAACAGTAACAGACCCTGCATCTGCTCCACTTGGAAGCTTTTTTTCTAAATCAGCTTTTATTTCTGATACATTCATATCCAATGCCTTGGTAATTACAGGCGCAATATCATCAATTTTTAACCCATCGTCTCCTGTAGGCACTGGAATACCTACACTTTTCATATGATTAAGTTCTTTGCTTGAAATGGAGTTTAATGGTCTTTTCAAATATGCCCTTACAGAGTTTAAATCGAAATCTATCCTGTAGACATTAGCAGATACAGCAAGTTCATTTCCGTATCTATCTAGAATTCTTCCTCTTTTTGCATCTATTTTCACTTCACTTGTCCATTGTTCTTCTGCCATACCAGCAAAATCTGCCCTCTTAACTATCATTATATAAGATAGCCTAATTATTAATATTGAAAAAATAACCGTTAATGAAAAAGCAGTAATTCTCATTCTCTGACGCATTTTTGCTTTATCTCTATACTCTCTCTTTCTCAATGCCTGTCCCTCCATATATTCTTTTGTATAAAATTATTTAAACTTCAAAAAAATCACTTTTACTTTTAAAATTACTAATAGTTCCACTAAGATAATTGAAATATATAATGAGATCATTACTAAAAAATATAGCATGTGAGCATTCCCACACGCTAGTATTTCATCATTTGTCTAACTTACATATTTTTTTACAAATATAACCATCTTGACTTAAACAAACTCTCTCTATTAATTCGTTTTAATCTTTATAATCTGAACTTAATGTTAATTTAACAGTTGTTCCTTTAGTTATAACTTCGCCTTGTGAAATATCTTGTTCTGATACCATACCACTACCTTCTACCGTAGGTACTATTCCAAGATTTTTCAATAACAGAGTAGCATCTTCTTTTGAATATCCTCTAACATCTGGCATTACAACATTATTATTATAAGTAGCATCACTACTTGTGTAAAGATTTATTTTTGAACCTTCTTTAACTGAATATCCTGGATATGGTGTCATATTCACTACTGATTCTCCATCTCCATCTATATTAAAATCTAATTTTGAATCTTTTAATGCTTTTTTAGCATCTGCAATTTTCATACCTCTAATTTCTGGAATTACTACATCTCTAGTAATTTGTCCTAAATTTTCACTTGAAAATTCACTATCAAGGTAATTAAAAATATCTGTAAACAAAGTTTTTGCTGGTGGTACAGCTACTTGAGCTGCATAATATATACCATTATTCCTTGGTTCATCAACAGTTATCATAATAGTAACTTTAGGATCAGAAACTGGTGCCATTCCAACAAATGAGGAAATATAAGCTCCATCTTGATATCTACCATTAACAACCTTTTGTGCAGTACCTGTTTTACCTCCAATATGATATCCATCTATAAAAGTTCCTGTTCCAGATCCTCCAGTAACAACCCTTTCAAGATAAGTTCGAAGTTCTGCAGTTTTTTCAGTACTTGCAACTGTAGTAGTTTTAGGCTTAAAAGCTTCATCAACTATATTAACATTATTTTCATCATCATGAGTAACTTCCTTCATAACATGAGGCTGAATTAATGTTCCTCCATTAGCTACAGCATTAAATGCAGACATATATTGAACTGAATTAACTGTATTGGTTTGTCCAAAAGCTATTGTTGCAAGATCTGCCTCTGATACTTTATCAACTGGCTTTACAATCCCCTTAGCTTCTCCTGGCAAATCTATTCCGCTAGTTTTTCCAAATCCAAATTTATCAATATACTCACATAATTTTTCTTTACCAATCATAGCCCCCAATTTCATAAATCCTACATTGCAAGAATTTTGAATTATATCAGGAAATTTTTGAGCACCATGCCCTTGAGGTTTCCAGCAGTTTGGATGAATACCTCCAACTGATAATGAACCATTACAAACGAAATCTGTATCCTTATTAACAATGTTTTCTTCCAATCCAGTAATGGCCGTTACTACTTTAAATATTGATCCAGGTTCAAAAGTATCATTAACCAATCTATTTCTCCACATTTTTTGTAGTTTTTCACTTGAATTTGCTCCATCAAATGAATCTGAACCTTCATATGGACTATTAGGGTCAAAATCAGGTTTATTAACCATAGCTAGTACTTCTCCAGTTTTAGGATCCATAACTAATATTGATACGGCTTTAGCTTTAGTATCATCATAAGCTTGTTTTGCTGCTTTTTCAGCAAAATATTGAATATTCTCATCAATAGTAAGAGTAACATCTTTACCATTTACTGGTGATGTGAATTGTGATATGGTATAAGGCAAATCCCTATTATTTTTATCAAGTTCTGCAATCTTCATACCTGGAATTCCTGATAAATAAGAATTATATTTAAGTTCTACTCCTGTTAAACCAGTACCATCAACATTGGTACTCCCCAGTACATGTGCTAAAAAATTATTATTAGGGTAATATCTCTTTGTATCTGGCGAAACTAAAACTCCACTTATATTAAGCGCTTTTACCTTATCTGCTTTTTCTTTTTCTATTCTTCTTACAAGCGTAGCTGACCCGGCTTGTGCTCCACTTGGGAGTTTAGTATCAAGTTTTTCTTTAACTTTTGCAGCATCTAAATCTAGTGCGCCTGCAATTATAGGTGCAATATCATCAGTTTTTAATCCATTATCTCCTGAAGGTATTGGAATTCCTACACTTTTCATATGCTCAATTTCTTTAGATGATAATGTACTTAACCCTCTTGATAAATATGACCTAATAGAATTTAAGTCAAAATCAACTCTATAAACATTGGCAGATACAGCAAGTTCTTTTCCATTTCTATCTAAAATTCTTCCTCTTATAGCATCTATTTTCACTTCACTTGTCCATTGTTCTTCTGCTCTTGCAGAATAATCAGCTTTCTTAACTATCATTATATAAGAGAGCCTAATGGTCAATATTGCAAAAACAAAAGTCAACGCAAAAGCTGCAATACTCATCCTTCGGCGCATTTTAGCTTTATCTTTATATTTTTTCTTTTCCAATATCTATTTCCCCCATGCACTTTCTTTTACATAAGGCATATAAAAAATATATATTGCATCATTGTTATTAATGCGTTATTTTTTCATATACCTAAAACTTATTGAAGCTCAGATGAAATCACTTTTACCATTGTTCTCCATGTAAACATTATAAGCATTAGAAGAATCACTTTATTAAATTCATAAATTTAGAGAACAAATTGGTTTTTTGAGTACTATTATTAGAACTATTTGGTTTTAAATTTTCAAAATAATTTTGTGAAAAGTCAATTCTGATTGTTTCTTGTTTATTAGGAATAAACATCGCTAGCTTAGTTCCAGCTTTTGCTTGAATATTGCTTAAAGAAGAAAACTTTAATAATTTTACTTTCAATGCTTCATTTTCTTCTTGTGTTCTATTAATTTGAGTATTTAAATCACTTATTTTACTTTGCATATTATAAACCCTACTATCTCCAGACACGGTTATAAATCCCAAAGTAAATATAACTACTACAACAGTTAAGACATATTTCCTATCATTTTTCCTCTTTTTTCTTAATAACGTATTTTTGTTTTGTATCTTTTTTCGTCTTTGAATTTGTTTATACTTCTTATTTGGTCTACGTACATTACTTTTTCTTTCTGGTGCTGCTACTGTACTCCCCTTTATATAATCATATTCTCTTCCCGCCATTTTATTCACACCCTTACTTATTTATAACATAATAATAATTATAATTTCTCAATGATCCTAAGTTTAGCACTTCTACTTCTTGGATTTTCTTCAATTTCTTTTTCAGTTGGTGCTATTCCTTTTTTTGATATAGTCTTAACTACTGGTGATTTTCCACAAGCACAAATTGGAAATCCTTTTGGACAAGTACATGGATTTTCTAATTCTCTATATTTAAGTTTTACTATTCTATCTTCTAAAGAATGGAATGTTATAATAGCCATTCTTCCGCCCTTATTTAATCTACTTATTCCATCTTCTATAGTCTTATTTAATATTTTTAGTTCTGAATTAACTTCTATTCGAATAGCTTGAAAAGTTCTTTTAGCCGGATGAGGACCGTCTCTTCTCAGCCTTGCTGGAATTGCAGCTTTAATAATATCTACAAGTTCAAAAGTTGTTTCTATAGGTTTTTCTGCTCTTCTATTGATTATAATATTTGCAATTCTTTTCGCAAATCTTTCTTCACCATAGTCTTTTATTATTTTATATAATTTCTCTTCACTGTAATTATTTATAATTTCATAAGCTGAAAAATCATTATCTCTATCCATTCTCATATCTAATGGTGCATCATTCATATAACTGAACCCTCTCGAAGCTTCATCAAGTTGATATGATGAAACCCCTAAATCCATTAAAATCCCATCTACTTTTTCAATGTCCAACTCATTTAAAATACTATCTATATTATAAAAATTATTATGAACATATTTTACATTTTCAAAATCTTTAAGTCTTTCTTTTGCCGCCTTCAAAGCATCATTATCTTGATCTATTCCAATTAGCATTCCATCTTTAGATAAATGCTCTACAATATGAGATGAATGTCCTGCACCACCTAAAGTACAATCAACATAAATTCCATTTTCTTTTATATCTAATGCGTCTATGCATTCATTTAATAATACTGATACATGTTTAAATTCCATAATCAAAACTCCTTATATTCCTAAATCATTCATTTTTTCTGCAATTGAATCAAAGTCCATATTTGACTCATTGTATTCATTCCACTTTTCTTTGCTCCATATTTCTACTCTAGATAACACTCCAATACTTACTATGTCCTTTTCTATCCCTGCATATTCCTTTAAATTTTGCGGAATCAATCCTCTTCCTTGCTTGTCCAATTCAATTTCACAAGCACCAGAAAAAAAGAACCTTACAAAAGATCTTGCATCCTTGTTTGTTAAAGGTAAAGTTTTTAACTTTTCTTCCAGTATTTTCCATTCATCAAGCGGATAAGCGTAAAGACATCCATCAAGACCTTTTGTAATAACAAATATATTACCAAGACCTTCTCTAAGTTTTGCTGGAACAATCATTCTATTCTTAGGATCTAGACCATGTTGGTATTCCCCAATAAACATTTATTCTCAGCTCCCACTTTGATAGATTTAAATTATTCACTCTATTATAACCCACTTCGCACCACTTCGCACCACTTTATCTATATTTATTCTATAAAAATATAGTATTTCCTTCTTAAAAACAATATTTATTTAATATTTTTTTATATATAATCATTCTTTTAACTCAAAACATCTTTTAAATAGTAAAATCTAATAATTTCTTCATATCCTTTTCAAGTAAAATAACAATTGAACATTAATGATTTTTTCTATGCTTAATCTAAATTCGTTTATTTAATACATTAGGCATATTCAAAAAAATAACAAATCAATATGCTAGTATATTTGACTTGTTATTTTCTTTCATATGCCTTAAACTCCACAGATTAATAAACACAAAATAGGGGATGTATCAAAATAGACATTCCTATTTTGATACATCCCCATTATTAATACTTATATTATCTTAGTATAATACTAATCTCTTAATGTAGCTCCAAGCTTATATTCTAGAGATCTTAATATTTTTTCATGGACTTTATTTACATCTTCATCCTTTAATGTTTTATTTTCATCTCTATAAGCAATTGCATAAGCTATGCTCTTCTTACCTTCTGGCACTTGCTTACCTTTATATATATCAAATAACTCAACTTTTTCTACTAGATTTCCACCAGCTTTGCGTATTGTTTCGTCAATTTCTTGAACTAAAATAGCATCTTCAACAAGTAATGCAATATCTCTTGTTACTGCTGGGAATTTAGGTAATGGTTTATACTTTTTATCCATATTAGAACTTTCATATAATGCATCTAAATCCAACTGTGCTATAAAACATGGTACATCAAGTCCATAATTTTCACAAACAACTAAATGAACTTCGCCTAAAGTTCCAGCTACAGTTTTTCCTATAACAAGCTTAGCTGTTTTTCCTGGATGGAAGCTTACATTTTCGCTTTCTCTTTCATATTTAGCATTCTTTATTCCAAGGCCATCTACTATATTTTCAACTACACCTTTAAGATCTAAATAATCGCAGTCTCCATACATACCAATAGTTATAATATTCTTTTCTGTTGGAAGCTTAGTGTCATCTTCATTCTTTATATACACTTTTCCCATTTCAAATAATCTAACATAAGAATTATTTCTAGAATAATTTCTGCCTAAACTCTCCATCATTGAAGGAATTGTTGTTGTTCTCATTACACTATAATCTTCACCTAATGGATTTTTTATTTTAACTACATTTCTAAGTTCACTATCTTGGCCTAAATTAATTTTATCAAATACTTTTGGTGATACAAATGAGTAACTTATAGATTGGTTTAATCCACTACCAGTTGCAAGTAATACTACTCTATTATCTAAAATACCTTTTCTATATCTAGGTTCTCTTTCAGTAGAAACACTGAATATTGTTGCAGGAATATTCTCATATCCATAAATTCTTGCAACTTCTTCAGCTACATCTTCTCTAATTGCAATATCAACTCTAAAAGTTGAAGCTGTTACAAGTAGATTATCCCCATCAATTTTTGTAAATAAATCAACACTGTCTAAACACTTCTTCATTTCTTCTTTAGATATATCAGTACCAAGGAAAGAATTTACCCAATTAGAATCAACAACCACTGTTCCTGCTTCCTTTTTGTTATTATAAACATCTATTGTTCCTTCCATAACTTCTCCAGCTTCTAATTCACAAATCAAAGCACAAGCTCTATCCATTGCAATTTGTGCTAAATTAGGATCTATATCTTTTTCAAATCTGCTTGAAGCTTCACTTCTTAAGTTTAATTTTTTAGAATTTACTCTAATATTAGTACCATCAAAGTTTGCACATTCAAATATAACTTCAGTCGTATCTTCCTTAATTTCTGAATTTAATCCACCCATAATTCCTGCAATACCAATAGTTTTATCGCTGTCTTTTATACAAAGCATAGAATTATCTAAAACTCTTTCAGTTTCATCTAATGTTGTAAATTTTTCATCTGCTTTTGCTCTTTCAACTACAATCTTATTAGTTGTGATTTCTCTTTTATCATAAGCATGCATTGGTTGCCCAATTTCTAACATAACAAAGTTTGTAATATCAACTAGGTTATTTATAGGTCTAATACCTGCTTCAAGTAATCTTTCTTGCATCCATACTGGTGATGATTGAATTTTAATATTTTTAATTCCTCTTGCCATAAATCTAGAGCAAAGTTCATCTTTAACTTCAACTTCTAATTCATCTGCAATGTTAGTAGCATTTGAAACTTTATATTCTAAGCTTGGCATTTTATAGTTTGTTCTAAGTGCTGCTGCAGTTTCTCTTGCCATACCAACAATACTTAAACAATCTGGTCTGTTTGAAGTTATTTCAAAGTCTAGAATTGCCTTGTTAAGTCCTAAAACATCTTTAATATCTGCTCCAAGTACTGTATCTGCAGATAAAATCAATAAACCATGAACTGGTTCATCTCCAGCGATTCCAAGTTCTTCTTCTGAACAGAACATACCATGTGATACTTCTCCTCTAAGCTTTCCTTTTTTAATTTTAGTTCCATCTGCAAGTGTTGAGCCATGAAGTGCAACTGGTACTATATCTTGCTCTTTCATATTTGTTGCAGCCGTAACTATTTGTATTTCTTCGCTTCCTATATTCACTTGACAAATGCTTAATTTTTCTGCATCTGGATGTTTTACTATTTGTGTAATTTTTCCTGTAACTACTTTTTCAATTACATCGCCTTGAATTATAAGCTCTTCAAGTTGTGAACCAGTTAATGTTAATTTATCTCCTAATTCTTTAGGGCTTACATTTATTTCAACATAATCTTTAAGCCAACTATATGGTACTTTCATATTTTTTCCTCCTCAAATTTTACCTTCGGGTAGTTATCTTTATAATAAAATAACTATTAACCTGCATTATTCAAGCATATTCTTCAGAATATATATGGTTTAGAATATATATTCTAAAATTCTTATATTGTTAAAAATAAATATGCTTAACTATTTTTCTGATGTCTAGTATTTCTAGAATTGATCTAAGAATCTAACATCACTTTCATATAATAATCTTATATCATCTATTCCGTAATTTAGCATTACCATTCTGTCAACACCAAATCCAAAGGCAAATCCGCTATAAACTTCTGGATCAATGCCACAATTTCTAAGTACATTTGGATGAACCATTCCACATCCAAGAAGTTCTATCCAACCACTGCCTTTACATACTCTGCATCCTTCTCCACCACAAACAAAACAAGTTGCATCCATTTCAGCTGATGGTTCTGTGAATGGGAAATGATGAGGTCTAAATTTAGTTTGAACCTTATTACCAAACATCTTTTTAGCAAATAATTCTAAAGTTCCTTTTAAATCTGCAAAGGTAACTCCTTTATCAATAACTAACCCTTCCATTTGATAAAATATAGGTGAATGAGTAGCATCTACTGAATCTGATCTATACACTTTACCTGGTGATATCATCTTTATTGGTGGTTTTTGATTTTGCATAGTTCTAACTTGAACAGGTGAAGTTTGAGTTCTAAGTACTATATTGTCATTAATATATAAAGTATCTTGCTCACTTCTTGCCGGATGATTTTTCGGAATATTTAAAGCTTCAAAATTATAGTAGTCTAATTCAACTTCAGGACCATCCTCAATTGTAAAGCCCATTGAAATAAATATCTCTTCCATACTTTGAAGTGTCAAATCTAAAGGATGTCTTTTTCCTATAACCTTTTTCTTTCCTGGAAGTGAAATATCTATAGTTTCACTTGAAAGCTTTGCATCTCTTTCTTTGTCCTTTATATTCTTTATAGTTTTATCTAATTTTTCTTCTACTAAAGCTTTAGCTTCATTGACTAATTTTCCAACTAACGGTCTTTCCTCTGGAGATAATCCTCCCATACTTCTTAATATTGTAGTAAGTTCACCTTTTTTTCCTAAGAACTTAACTCTGATTTCTTCTAATTCACTACTTTTGATAGCTGTTTCAATTTGCTTTAATGCAAGTTCTTGTAATTCTTTTAGTTTTTCTTTCATAATATAATCTCCTTTCAACAAGTACAATGTATAATTTCTTAATTGCGTATTCAACATTCTGAAATTTACACTATTTAAATTTTTGCATAAAAAAATCGTCCCCCTATAAAAAGGGACGAATTATCCGCGTTACCACCCTAATTGGAGCTTTTAATAAAAAGCTACCCAACTTAATTAATATTAACGACTTTTTTGCCGCTAGCTACTACTACAAATTTCACAGCTAGAACTCCTGAGCGAACTTCAATATTATATTATTTAAGAAGGCTTGCAATCTATGACCTTCTCTCCCTTAAAACTTTTCTAATATCTACTTTCTCATTCACAGTTTTTAAATATTTAATTAATACAACTAATTATACAGATAAATACTAAAAATATCAATACTCATTTTATAGTTTATTATTTTTTTACATTATTAGATATAAATCCATTCATTTTCTAATATTCCATACTGCTATGTTACAACCTATCTTGTCTTACTTTTTCGTACATTATAACTGATGTTGCTATAGCAACATTTAGTGATTCCGCATTTCCTGGCATTGGTATTTTAACTTTTGTATCAGCTAAATCCAATACTTCTTTGCTCACTCCATTACCTTCATTTCCAACTGTTAATATTATCTTTCCTCGTAAATCTTCCTCAAAAAAATCCTTATCTGTATCAAGAGAAGTTACAACTAAATTAAATCCATCTTCTTTTAAGCTTTTAACTAAAGATAAATTATCATCATCATAGTGAATAGGAATATAGAATATTGAACCCATGGTTGATCTAATTGTTTTTTCATTATATATATCCACAGTTCCTTTAGTTAATATAATCCCTTGTACTCCTGCTGCATGTGCTGTTCTAATGATAGTACCTAAATTACCTGGATCTTGTAACTTATCACAAAGCAAATAAAAATCTCCATTAGCTTGCAGTGGCATTACATTCATATTTATAACTGCAAGTATTCCTTGTGGGTTTTCTGTAGAAATAAGTTCTTTAAATAAATTGTCACTTATTTCATAAATTTTCATATCTTCAGTTATATAATCTAGTAAAAATTGATCAATCTTATCAGTTCCATCTTTTGTGACAATTAAATAATCTATATCTACATTTGCTTTAAATGCTTCTTGAACTAATCTAAAACCTTCAATTATATATTTACTGCTTTTATTTCTATTTTTTCTTTCTTTAAACTTTTTTGTATTCTTAAATAAATTATTTTCTTTACTTTCAATAAACACCAAAGTCCTACACCTCAAAACCATTTCCTCATTTTTCCTATCATACTTTCAAACTTGCTTAAATCCTCGCTAAAGCCAAGAGCTACTGAAACATCTTTATCCTTTATAATATAATCTGCTGAAGGAGAGACATTTATGCTTTGCCCACTTTTTATCGCTACTACATTTATTCCATATTTTCCTCTTATTTTTATATCTTTTATTGATTTATTGTTCCACTCGCTTAATGATTAGATATTCATATTCTAAAATATACAATAAAATCTTAAGCTTTATATAAATACCCTTATTTCAACAGATTATACTTATATATACAAAAAAAATGCGACCTAAGTCGCATTTTATGTATTAAGCGTTTATTTGTTTTTTAGCAACTTCTACTAATTCTGCAAACGCTTTAGGATCATTTATAGCTATTTCAGATAACATTTTTCTGTTCATATCTATTCCAGCTAATTTGATTCCGTTCATGAATTTTGAATATGAAAGATCATTTATTCTTGTAGCTGCGTTAATTCTTGCGATCCATACGCCTCTGTAATCTCTTTTCTTATTCTTTCTTCCAACATAAGCATTTCTCATTGCTCTTATTACTGATTCATTTGCAGTTTTATATAACCTACTTTTTCCACCGTAGTATCCTTTTGCAAGCTTTAAAACTTTTTTATGATTCTTACGGGCATTTTTCGCTCTTTTTACTCTTGCCATTACTTAAACCTCCTGTATTAACTTTATATTATAGGTATGGTAATAATTTCTTCATTACTT